>ENA-OSEY01000365-OSEY01000365.1-marine-metagenome-genome-assembly--contig:-NODE-365-length-33587-cov-3.060430_pt1 | contig 33587 bp, 24 predicted proteins | sample MGYA00248465_ERZ534230 | MGnify/ENA primary metagenome ERZ534230 (study PRJEB26409, sample SAMN06344110) | marine metagenome | isolation source: Sea water from surface | place: Atlantic Ocean:Southern... | reverse complement strand
ATGTGGATCAGGCATTCTATCGATTGCTGCAAATAAATTTAGGTATAACAGGGTTGTTGGCGTAGATAATGACCACCAAGCTCTACTAAATGCAGAAAGAAATAAAGATCTAAATTCTTCTGATATAGTTTTTTTTCACTCTGATGATTATAACGACAATGAATCTTATGATATTACAGTTGCAAACATTCTACTAAATACTATTATTAGCTTAAGAGAAACATTGATTTCTAGTTTAAAGGAAAATGGAATATTGATTTTAAGCGGAATTCTTGAAGAACAAGCATCTGATATTATAGATGCATTTAAATCTGATATGTTTTTAAGTATTGTTGATCACCAAGAGGGATGGCTGCTAATGAAAGGTAAAAAAATAAATTCTAAATAGAAGATCTTAGCATATTAATTCACTAATAAAACTATTTTTTAAAGGCCATGCTCTTCTCTATACTTTTTATAATAAATGTCTAAATCAGCAGGATACTTATTTCCTTTCCAAACATATTTTAAAGAATCAATAGTATGGGATAGCTGTATTTGACCATAAGGCTTTTGAATGTGCTCAAGAAATTTCTTCCCAATACGCAGCATTTGCTCATCACTTATTTTTTCTCTCATAACCTTAGCCATGAGATCAGAGTGATTATCTTTTAAATGTGAAACTAACATTTTTTCAAGCTTCGACTCTAAGCCAGGCACCCAACTTGCTTTCATTGCAGTAGATAAAATTGATGAAAGCCTTGGATTACTTTTTCCTTCCAAAGCGATTCTGGTCGATATCATATTTTCAAAATCTATATCAGCAATAAATTCCTTTGGCGAACTATCATTATTAATGATATTAATAGAAGATGTAACTGAATTTTTAGCTACGCTCCATAACTCTTGCGCAGAAATATGCCCATTACCAAACTGAATCAATATTTTACTATCTAAAGATGTTAATATATTTATGTCCTCTCTACTGAACGGAGCATTACAGTTTACTTCTACAACTGTCGGTATAAATAAACGAGTTTTACTGATTACTGCCTCATTAATCCTATTAGCTAAATACTTTCCAATTACACCGATGCTGAGCATGATAACTTCTTCAAAATTGTTTCTTCTACTGCTTATATTTATTAATAAGATGGAGTTATTAAAAGACTGACGAATGCTTGCCCCTTTTTGATCATATTCTATTCTAAATATTTTAAGTTCATTCTGAACTTCATTTAAGAAAATTTTATGGGAAGCATCATTTAATTTTTCTTCTCCCATTAAATTTGAGCTTGTGATAAGAATAGAAAAAACGCTTAAGTAGAAAAATGACTCCATATTAAAGAACTTAAATATAAAACGATTAAAAAGCATAAATGCAAAAACACCATATGCATCGATTAAATAGTAAAAAAATATTATAAATTCTAAGAATAACTGATTGCAACTAAATTGTAATAATTAATAATGCCTATATCACGAAAAACAAAGACAGTCAAAATGATATTAGATTTATTTGATAAATCAAATAATGCTATATCTGTTGTTGACCTTATATCAACATTTAATAATAAAATGAACAAAACTACTGTATACAGAATTTTGCATAGATTAGAAGAATCAGGAATGTTGCATTCATTTTCAGATGAGAACGGATTAAAAAGATATGCAAAAAGTAATGTAAGTGATAATTCTAATAGCAATAAGGATATGCATTGCCATTTTTTATGCAATGATTGTGGAGCCTCTACTTGCTTACCAATGGAAATACCTACTCCAAAAATTCCAAACTATAAAATAAATACATCTCAGCACCTGTTCATTGGACAATGTGATAATTGCCATAATTAAGTTTCAATAACATTTACTTACTCGCATTACTTTTTTATTATTTATAAGTATTTTTTACAGCAGAAACAAAAGACCCGCCATAATAGGCGGGCCTTTGCTTGGTACGCCTGAGAGGACTCGAACCCCTAACCTTTTGGTCCGTAGCCAAACGCTCTATCCAATTGAGCTACAGGCGCATATGATAATATAATTTTGAAATTTTGTGTTTAAAATTTACATATAATATGAATGCCATTATTGAAAAATTATCAAAGTTCATAATAGGTTTAAAATCACAAACTAAAATAAAACATGTTTTCTGCTAAAAAATTATTTTTTACTATTTCATTAATATTCCTAGTTGCCTGTGAGGATAGGGATTATCAGGATTGTAACGGCATAATAAATGGTGGTGCTTATTATGATGATTGTGGTGAATGCGTAGGTGGAAGAACAGGACTTACTGAATGCATAGTGGATTGTAATGGTCAACTTGGAGGTACAGCCTATTTAAATCAATGCGAACTTTGCGTAGAAGGTAACACTGATATCCCTGAAGATTCATGCAGTAATCTAAACTTAAATAGTTATAGCTATAAAACAGTCATTATAGGACAACAAGTATGGCTAGCAGAAGACCTTAAGACAGATCAGTTCAGAAATGGTTCAACCATACCTGATTACAACTCAGAAGTTTTTGATTCATCAGGATCTAAATTTGTAATGGTTTCAGAGGATTATGAAAATAGAAGGTTTTATTATAGTGCCAAGGCCTTGAACCAATTAGCTCCAATTGGATGGAGAATCCCAACTAAATTAGATGTTAAAACTTTAATAAATGAATTAGGTGGTGATAGTATTGCAGGTGGTAAACTAAAAGAGGCTGGTTATAACTCATGGGATTTCCCCAATCAATTTGCTACAAATGAAGCTGGTTTTACTGCTTTAGGAACGGGATATAGAAATAATAGTGGCAATTTAGTAGATGCGCGGAGAAGATATTGCTTTTGGACGCAAGATACCTTGAGAGTAATCGATAGTATTGAAACTTATTATTGGACATTGAAATTAAGCTTCGATAGTAATAATGCTTTATTGGTGCCTGACAGCTCGGGATTAGGTCATCCTGTGAGATTAATAAAAGATCATTAAATAAACATAATTATGCCAAAACAATGATTGATAAATCAAAAATAATTTTTTCATTTATAATTCTTCTTTCTTGTAGCGAACAATTAAATAAAGATAACCAAGATATAATAGACCATGATCCGTTTGTTTGGATTTCATCAATTGAGAATCAAAGGAATCTTTCAGGAGTCAAAGATATATACATAAACATCAAAAACTTTCCAAAAATCTGGAAGATATACCTTTCGATTATCAATAACCCTGCTGTAGATAATCAAAATAGAATACTATTAGATACCACTAGCACAATAGACCAGGATATATATCAGACCTATTGGGATACTAAGTTGTACCCAAATGGCGAATATGAACTATACGCAGAACTCTTTGATAGTTCAAATAACAGAATTTTTACTACAGAATTTTTCAACATAAATAATTACAAAATGATTAATGTAAAAAATAATTTGGAATCACCTGTTGATTATCAAATTAATGGTGCGTTTGGAACGATTTTTTCAAACTCTTTTGGATTAATTGAAGTTGAGAACTTTTTTAACGATTTAATTTTAACAAGCTTTTCAGCAGGTATGCCCTGCGGAATTAGTTTAAGTAATTCATTCGTCATTAAACCAGATAGCTCAAATATTCCAATTATTATTAATCCAGATAGCAGTGTATTTTTTCTTAAAATTCAAAATAGTCAAAATTCATATATAGATTCTGTTACCATAAAAAATAATTTTTTATATGGGCGCTGTAATAATATTTCCATTCCAAATGATAATCAGGTGTATTCCATTGGCTATTTTTCATTAAATAATGAAAACGAAACTAAAATTATAGCAAACTATGGAAATGCAGTAGATACAATCGATGTAGACTTTTATAATCCATCAATAAGAATTGATACGTTGATTATTAATTAACCCTAGTAATCTAGAGCTATTTCTCTACTTAAGAAGTAAGGCTTTTTTAGTTTCAATTATTGTTGGAGTTTGTATTTTTACAAAATACATCCCTGATGGAAAAGCTGAAGCATCCCAACTAACTCTATGATATCCTGATGTTAGATATCTCTCATTTATCAATGTCGACACCCTCTCTCCTAGCATATTATATATAGAAATAGAGACTGTAGTTTCAGATGGTAAGGAATATGAGACTGTTAAAAATGGATTGAACGGATTAGGATACAAACTATGAATGTTAGGCCTATTTGGAAGCGAAATTGATTCCTGAGTGTAGAAACCTTTATTGTATACAGTTTTTATCTCAAAACCATCCTTTGATGCAATAACAATGTCGCTTATATCCGAAACTGACTTATTAGGGATATTAAATATGATTTCATTTAAAGAATTAGTACCAGAAGCATCATAAGCAAATACATTGTATTCATTATTATTTGATCTGTAGTTAATCAACCAACCATTAGGAAGTGATATATTTTCCAAATATTTATCTATACCTGTTAAAGTTGATAACTTAAATTGAAATCCACCTATCTCAGAATCTGACTCAATGATAATTTTATCAGTGACTGTGTTTTCTACAATTGATAAAATTCCCTCATCGGTGCCTATTTGCATTGATGGGATATTATCGAATAAGACCATATTGACCAAATTAACAACATCAATAATATTTACGTTATTATCATAATTAATGTTACCCGCCTGCTGCCTGCATTCAGATATTGGAATTTCTTCAGAATCATCAAGCTGCAAATGATCTAACAAAGCAACTACATCAAAAAAGTTTATTTTTGGTGAACCAGTTTCGTCCAAGTCTCCATTCACATTGCCAACAACATATACATTAGCATTATCACAAATATCGCATGCATCACCTTTACCATCTTCATCAATGTCTGCCTGAGTAGGGTTGTATATTTCTGGGCAATTATCAATATCTACATCAAAACCATCTTCATCTAGATCAGATGGTAAATCTTCAAGCGCTTGATTAATTGTTGCAATAATTGCTGTTTGATTATATCCTGATTCTGAGTACAAGACCTCACCATCACCTCCAATAACTACATTGTGAGGGATATACCCTACACCAAATAATCCATATACATTATTTATATCATCGACAATCGGATGGGAAAGACCAAAAGTGGTCCCCCAACTTGTGCAACTATACGGTTGATTCCAGTCTTGGCCAAATGCGACGAGAACTAATGAATCATTCGTGTATTGTTGTAAAACTGCTTCTGCCTGCGGAGCCTCCGTAGTGCAGGAAGGTCACCACGAAGTAAATAAATTAATCCACGTAACTCTATCTCTACCATGTTCGTCATAGGACCATGTACCATCGCCATTGTGACAAATATCACCAGAAAAATCTTCCACATAACTTCCTACGGTGTAAGTCTGACTGAAAGAGAAAGAAAATAAAAGTATTATGCTTAAAAAAGTCTTCATTATTATCATAAGTTAATATTTAACCCCTAGAAAAATAAAGTTTTTTATTGTGGGAAAAATCTTAGAAAATTGCACTATATGAAAGTTTCAGCCCATCATTAAATGGCTGAAGAATTCTGCAAATTCCATTGCTGCATACTAACCCACCCTGAATGGAGCCGTACAAAAACGATATTCGCTGAGTTGATGAAATATTATAAGAAAATTCAAGAGCGACCCATTTATTTTTAGTAAAGGATGGAGAAACTTTCCTATTTCGTTCACCTGTAAAGTACTTTATATCTCCATAAACCAAAGCCTCTAATGGATTATACTTAGGGTCAATGGTTACAATTTCTTGAACATTCGTCCAATCATAGTTTAATGTTAAAGCCCACTTAGACGCTTTCCCAACAGAAATTGAAATCATTCTATTTATTTGAAAGGGTATCTGATCAGGATAATTACTAGTTGTCTGATTAACGTATACATCTGGGTTATCAATATCATTTAAAACCCATGCAGAATCAGCATAGTTATAAAATCCGCCGGCATTACCCTTTTTTACATTATTTTTATATCTTTCCTGATAGGCAAATCCAAAACCTAAAGAATAACCATTATTCATGGCATATGTAAAATCAATAGGAATAGTGAAAGACTTAGAGCTTTGATAAAGTATAGTCTCAATTTGATTATTAATTGTATCAATACTTACTAGTTGGGAATCTAAATAAAACCAATCATCTCCGTACCATAATGAGTCTGTGTATTGCCATACTTCAGAAATTGAATTTGAATATCCTTCAAAATATCGATTAACCTTTGGTACTTCCTTGTTTGTACCAAATGCAGTTCTAAACTGAAGCTTATTGTCAAAAACATAACCATTTAGCTCGGTATAGAATTCTTTATATGGCAAAGCACTAAAATTCTCTGTCGGTAACAATCCAGGAACCTCCTTGCGTTCCCACTTTATTGGACTAACCGAGGTCCAAGTATCGTTCCTACTCAGATGAGAATATTGGCTAACGATTTGAAAACCATTTGGCAATCCACCAGAAAGCTCGACTTGAAAACCTCTTTCATCATTCGCATTTGTTTGATGGGCAGCTCTTCCTAAGAAACTGTGATTTTGCTCACGATACAGAATAGGCATTACTTGATAATCAATTCTATTACCATAGTTATTGATTATATAATCAGTATCAACAGGACTTAGCCTGTCAAAACTATATTTTTTATATTCAAAAAATAGTGACCAATTATCTGAATAAAAGTTAGAATTAAAATAGAATGCAGAACCTTTTTTTAACGGCGATAATGTCTCAATTTCTTGACCAGAGAAGTTTGTCTGATATGTCCTAGTTTTTGATTGTTTATCTACATATTCCGCAAATATGTCCATATTGGAACCATACCAGGATAAATACGCACCATGAAGCCGATGGTTTATATCTACTGTATCCATTACTCCTAAGGGCTTTAATTGATGTAGTTCATTGGACTGTAAAAATGATACGCCATAACTGAATGGGTATGCATCAAAATTAATGTTTGTAGCATCGATATTATGGGTAAACTCAAATTCAGGATATCTTAAATCAGAACCAAGCTGAGCATTTATTGTTTTCCCACTCAATTGAGTGACACTTATGTTATCTGCCTGATAATTTATTAAATAACCTCTTGAGCTATTGTCAAAATCAATACTCTGATCATCAAGTTGTGCTAAAACTAACCCTCGACCCCAAACTTCATAAACATCACCAAATTTTAGTGTCCAAGGACCAGAACTATATTCTACTCTGTACTTTCTCAAATCTTTTATAGGGAAGCCAAGCTCAGGTGGGTCTGAGTATTCGTACTGTAGCCAAGCTGAAAAATTATTTTTAAAAAAATTTAAATCCATCCTGTTTTCCATGTAAGTAAAATCATCATAACTATCACCAAAATTCATTACAATACCAGCGTTATAATTCCAGAAATCTAAGTCAAATACCGAAAAGGGATTTTCTTCTGCATTTAAAAAAGCAAAAGTCACAATAGCTAAAAATTTCTTATTCATTACTTTTGAAATTGGCAAATATGGTATGTTTAAATTCTAAATTATTTTTTCAAGGATAGTAGAGATTGTATTTGGTCTTTTATCTCTAATTCTTCCCCAGGCATATATCCCTGATGTCGCCATCTAACAGTAGCATCCTGATTAATCAAAATCAAATTAGGCATAATCTGACCATTTAGCTTTTTGGAAATCTGCTGATTTGGATCTATGCCAACTAAAAAATCATACCCTTTAGAATTAACATAAGCTTTTACTTTACCAAGGCTTCTAGGAGTATCTTGATTAATCATAAGAACCTGAAACCCCTCAGAATTAAATTCATTATGATATTGATTAAGATGTTTCATTACCTGCTTACAAGGCTTGCACCAAGTTGCCCAAAAATCAAGCAGAACAGGTCCTGTTTTTAATAATTTGTAAAGAGTAGTTTTTTTACCATTAAGTAATTTTAAGTCAATATCTGGTATTTTTCCTAACGAGGGGTTTTCTTGACCCAACAAAACTATAAAGCTTGTTAAAATAACTATGGATATTATTTTAATTTTTTTCATTTCTATAAAACAGGTTCTAAAAAGTTTTTCAATTCATTTTCATTGATGAATTTTAAACTAACATTGCTAAGATTTTCAACATCAGACATTGGTAAAATAAATTCATATTTTGCATGAATATTTACTGTTTCCATAGCTACCTGTAAAGACCAGCCTCCAACAGTAAAATCTATCATTGGTGTGAATTGATTTTCAGGCAAATACAAAACTTTTTCACTCTTTTTTGAGTGCCATTGCTCTTCGGGAGTATCTGCAACCACTACGATAGGTGTACCTTGCTTATTAAAAAATCTTATTATCGGAACAGCTCGATGACTACCTGAAACAATCCTATTTGTTAGCTCTTCAGATAAATTAAATGATTCTTTAGAAAAATAAAAAATTGTTAGACTGCCATTCTGCTCGATTCCTGTGTAAGGGAGAGTATTTAGCATATCTTTGATAATTTCATCTTTTAGGGAATAGGTTACGTGAAATTGCACCGTTATATAATTGTCATCATCCTTATGATAAATGAAATTTGGTTTTTTCATGACAACATCATAAGGATTATCAATTAATTTATTTAAAACATCTTTTAAAAGCTCAGTATTTGGTTTTAATTCAGGATTCTCTTCAACCATCTGGTTTGCTGAAAAATCCATTGTCCACTCACCACCATTATCAAAAAGCGTAACATCATTTTTAGGTTTTAACTTTTCATCCTCCTTTAGACCAAGCAAAACATCCATAGATTCTTCAAGTTTTTCAAATTCTTGTTGTAGATTTTTTGTAATCATCTCAGATTTAATAGTAACTGGATCTCTTGCTACGACAGGATTTGGCTCTATGAACTTTGGCAGTACAACTGAAACACCGCCACTTTTACTAGGAAGGTAAGAAGATATCATCGAGCGAATGTTCTCTGCTACCGAACTTTTCATTTTACTAATATCACTGTATTCAGCAGCTATATCTTTAGACTCTAATTGCTCCCATGTAGCCAAATCAATTAATTGAACTGAAATATTTATTTTTTCCAATTGTCTGGAGTATTTACCCAGCAGCAATAAGTTTCTTGAAGCAATAGGTTGCTTTAACATTAAAGACCTATCATTCATTATAACCTCAAGGTCTTGCTTATTTTGGATTAAAAGACCAGGTTCATTTTTAAACTTATTACTGACCATGTCGGACAATCCAGATGAAATCCATTCTATGGTAGGATCATCTTTAAGATTATCAAAGGGAATTACATAAAAGTAAACAATTGGCTGCCTTGCAGCCATTACTGATATAAAAATAAGTGTTATTAGAGTTTTCCGCATCCTCATTAAATATGTTTGTTCTCTCAATATAGTATCATTTTAGTAAGACTATCAATGTATATATTTTTCATCGGTTTAACCTTGCCCAGGAGTCTCTAAGCGATACAGCTCTGTTAAAAATCAGATTATCAAAACTAGAGTCTTTACTATCTATTATGAAATACCCAGTCCTCTCAAACTGATATATTGTTTCAGTTGAAGCCGTGCTCAGGGAAGTTTCCAATTTAGCTTTTTTTATGACACTTAAACTTTCTGGATTAAGATCATCTATAAAATCGCCATTATTTTCAGGATTATCACTCATAAAAAGTCTATCATAAAGTCTTACCTCTGCTTCGATAAATTCCTGAGCACTAACCCAATGAAGTGTACCTCTAACTTTTCTGCCATCTTCTGACATACCACCTTTTGTGTTGGGATCATAACTACAATGAATTTCGGTAATTTCTCCGCTATCATTTTTAATTACATTTTCACAAACAATATAATATGCGAACTTTAACCTTACCTCCTTACCTGGACTTAATCTGAAAAATTTTTTCGGAGGGTCTTCCATGAAGTCGTTCTTGTCAATAAAAATTTCCTTAGAAAAAGCCAGTTTTCGTTTACCAGCACTTTCATCCTCTGGGTTATTTTTTGCATCTAGATATTCGATTTCATTATCAGGATAGTTAGTTATTATAACTTTTATAGGCTCTAACACACCCATTACCCGAGGTGCTTTTTTATTCAAATCTTCTCTTAATGAATTTTCTAGTTTAGCGACATCAACAATAGCATCTCTTTTTGTAACACCTATTGCATCTGAAAAGTTTTTTATCGATTCAGGAGTGTATCCTCTTCTTCTCAAACCTGAGATTGTAGGCATTCTAGGATCGCTCCAACCATCAACATGTCCCTCATCAACTAATCGTTTTAGTTTACGCTTGCTCATAATTGTATAATTTAGATTTAGTCTGGCGAACTCAATTTGCTGAGGATGATAGGCATTCAGACAATTTAGATACCAATCATATAGTGGTCTATGATCTTCAAACTCCAAAGTACAAATAGAGTGAGTTATATTTTCAATTGAATCCTCTAAACCATGTGCCCAATCATACATTGGATAAATGCACCAGGTATTCCCAGTGCGATGATGCTCAGCATGTAAAATCCGGTACATTACAGGATCTCTCATATTAAGGTTAGAATGTTGTACATCTATTTTCGCACGCAAAGTTTTTTCCCCATCTTGAAATCTACCAGCTCTCATTCTTGAAAAAAGGTCAAGATTTTCAGAGACCGATCTATCTCTAAAAGGACTTTCGATGCCTGGTTTTGTCAAAGTGCCTCTTTGATTCTTAACTTCATCTGAGCTTAAGTCACATACATATGCATTACCTTGCTTAATTAACTCGACTGCATAATCAAACATCTTATCAAAATAATCGGACGCATAAAGCGGTTTACCATCCCATTTAAACCCAAGCCATTTTACATCATCAATGATTGATTCAACATATTCAACTTCTTCTTTTAATGGGTTTGTATCATCAAACCTTAAATTGCATTTTCCATTATACTTCTTTGCAATCCCAAAATTCAAACAAATTGATTTTGCGTGACCAATATGAAGGTAACCATTTGGTTCTGGGGGAAATCTAGTATGGACCCTTTTACCCCATTTCCCAGTCTTATTATCCTCATCAATAATTTTCGTTATAAAATTTTCTTGAGCTTCTTTTTTTAAATTCATTTTAACTATTCTTTAATATGTTCTTAAATCTAATTAAGCATGTTTCTTTGCCCAATAAAGTCATCAAATCAGGAATTGAAGGGCCCTTAAGTGCGCCTGTAAGTGCAATCCTTAGAGGCTGCATTAATTTGCCTTTCCCAACGTTAATAGCATTAACAAATATATTAATTGATTCATCAATGTTTGAGCTATTCCAATCATCTAATTGACTTAATTCTTCTTGAAAACTATTTAATATATCATTAGTGTTTTCGCCCCAACATTTTTTCATAGCAGCCTCATCATATTCTGTTGGATGGTTGAAAAAATAGAAAGCATTTTCTTTTATATCTGATAATGTTTTAATTCTATCTTTTATCAATTCTATCACCTTCACCAAATATTCTAAGCTGTGCCCTTCGCCGCACCAAGTTGGATCAAATTCACTTGCAATATCTACCAATTTAGCTGCGGAAATTTTAAAAATATTTTGGGAGCTTACCCACTCAAGCTTAGTGTTATCAAAAACAGCAGATTTTTTATTTACTTTATCTAATGAGAAATTTTCTTTTAAATAATTAAAATCAAATATTTCATCATCGTTTCCTGGATTCCACCCCAAAAGAGCGAGATAATTGATCAATGTATCGGGTAAGTACCCTAGATCTTTGTATTCACTCGTGCCTTTTGCACCATGCCTTTTGCTTAATCTCTTGCCATCAGAACCCAAGATCATGGGTAGATGTCCAAATTTTGGAATAGTCCATTCTAACGCCTTATAAATCAGCATTTGTTTTGGAGTATTTGAAATGTGATCCTCCCCCCTGATGACATGACTAATATTCATGTCATTATCATCAACAACCACTGTCAAATTATACGTAGGGCTGCCGTCCGATCTTGCAATAATAAAATCATCCAACTCAGAGCATTTTGTATTTATTTTTCCATAAACTAGATCCTTAAAACTTATATCACCACCGATAGGAATTCGCATTCTGATTGTATATTCATCCCCATTTATAATTTTAGCATCTATTTCTTCTTTTGATCTATCTCGCCATATTCTAGGGTATAAATATGAACCAGACTTTTGTCTAATTTTTTCTAATTCCTCATTCGATGCAAAACATCTATATGCATTTCCAGTATCTAATAAGTGATTAATTACCTCTTTGTATCTATCAGACCTTGCTGATTGCTTCAATGGCTCTTCATCATAATCAAAACCCAGCCATGCCAAAGACTCTAAAATCTGCTCAGTGTATTCATCTTTTGATCTTTCTTTATCAGTATCTTCGATTCGCAATAAAAAGGAACCCTTAAACTTTTTAGCAAATGCATAATTAAAAAGAGCAGTGCGAACTCCACCAATGTGGAGTTGACCGGTGGGACTTGGCGCAAATCTAACGATAGGGTTCATAAAGATTATTTTTAAATGTTTTTTTAAAAAACATAAGGACTAAAATATTGAGTTTAAACTTGTGGAGGGGGAGGGATTCGAACCCCCGGAGGGCATAAACCCTCGCTGGTTTTCAAGACCAGTGCATTCAGCCAGACTCTGCCACCCCTCCTAATCAAATGTTTATAATTAATTAGTTTAAAATTTAATTATTTATTTTATAGAGAGCTCTATAATTAATTAAAAAATTTAGAATATTATTATAATACAATAAATGGATTTAATCATTTCAAATCAATCTTTAGCCGAAGTGATAAACCAATATCAATCCATCCAGTAATTTTACTATTTTTTTGTCTAATTATTGAAGCATTACTGAAAATGAAAATTTTAAAATTATTTTTAAAAAATTTGAAAGGAATTTGAGTATTATTCAATGTAAATAGACCAAGATTACCATTTTCATTTCCACCAAATAAAACTACGAGGTCAATGTCTAAATTGTTATAAATATAATTATCATAAACACCAATAGAAAAATAATCAGATCCGCCAAAAACCTCTGTTATAGAATCATTAACAACTTTCTTAAAATAAAAGTTTTTCAATCCAAAAACAGGTCTTAGGCTTAACGTAGGTTTATCAAAGTTTATAAGTTTTTCTACAAACCTACTTATTCTTTTAAAACTGTAAGGTAAAACAATATATGAACTATAAGCTGACGATGAATTACGATCATATGACTCAGTTGTTTTTGATAAGATTACAGGCTTAGATATATTTAAACCAAATATATAGTTTTTTGAATCAGTGTGCTTCCGATTAAGTATTTCATGCTCTTCATTTTCTATAGATTCAAATCGTTCAAACAAAAATTCATTTTGCTTCGGCGATTTGCTTAAGGTTACTGCTTCTAATGTTTTAGAATTTTGTTTTTCTTGTAAATCTAGTTCTCCTCCTAATTCGATAACTAACCTAGCTGCATTATCCTCAATATAATTATGAAAACCCCTAGGGCCACCAATGAATTCAAAGCCGTCAGATAATTCATCATCCACTATACCTTTACGTTCCAATTCTTTAACAAAATTATTAAAGGTTTTTTCGTTTAGGGTTGAGCCCTTTGGTAAAGATAGGATTTCAAAAAGTATAGACTCAGGAGAATCACTTTTTGAAATTGAAAATAAAAATACTACAGCAATGAATATTGAATAGAAGCGCCTTCTATAAAATTTCATTACTATACTTTATGATCGTAACGATCTTATTTATCACCATACAAGCCCTTAAATCCAGAATCTAGAAAGATATCAAACCAACCAGTTTTATACATGTATAAATACAATCCTAGAGCAAATAAAAGCAGACAAGTAAACAAAAAAATAAGAAATTTTTTTCCACTCATAAACAAAATTGATTATAACAAAAGTGATTAGTCAATACTTTATTTAATTGGAGACTAGTAAAAATTAGAATGTTATTAAATGTTAAATATGATGATAATTAAGCATTAAAATTTAATTTTGTATTAAAAAAAAAGGGCGACAGTAAAGTCGCCCTTTTTAAGTCAATAGTAATATTTAATTACCAAGTATAAGTAATTGAAAATTGAGTTGCGATTGTTTCATCGTTAAATCCAGTAATAAAACTTACAGGATCAACAAAGAACCCAGGATTTAAGTTCGCGTCAAGCTTAAAACCACCGTAATTAGCACCAATGCCAAATAGCAAACTAAAGTCACTATCTCCCATTGATTTTACTTCAGTATCACCCATCTTAGTTGTACTGTTTAAAACATGATGCTGATTAACACCTGCCCTAATTGTCGCCCACTCTAATAGATTTGTTTCAACTGCAAAAGTATACTTTGGTAGCATAATTCCAGACATTTCAGTTTCATTACCACCTTCATCTTCAAGTGTTGTTGACATGTAACCAAATCCTAGTGCAAACAATAAATCTGTTGATTCAGTTAGTGCCCAATGTCTGTACAAATCCACGTTTAAGTTCATCGAAGATATTTTTTCATTATCTTGGTCCATGTACTCAACATGTTCGCCGCTCATAAAACTAAAATTTACAAGCATATGAGAAAATTCCCAGATTGGTTGCTCTCTGCGAAGATTAAGTCCAAATCCCATTGAGCTAGGTTTGTGGTCTGAACCATCATCAGCGCTAAATGTCATAAAATTTAAACCAAGCTCTCCAAAGCCTGAGTTAAGACCAAAACCTAATGAAATGTCAGAGCTACTTGTTTTTGTATCTCCAACTTCACTTGAGTTCGTATCAAATCCTAGAAGCAAACCCCATGAACCAGAACCATATGCAACATTAAGCAAATGATTTGAACTTTGGTCCATGAAAAAGCCATACTTTGTACCTTCACCAAATAGGAAAGATGCTTTTGCATTTTCACCATTTCCATCAATTTGAGCAATATTAAAATTGTTTATGGTTGCTGGAAACATATATATGTTTTGATCATCCTCTGCCCAGAATCCGGCATTACCTCCAAGTGAGGCTATCCGCTGCTCACTGGCAAAACTAACTGCCAATAGCATTGAGAGAGAAATGAACGTACTTATCTTACTTTTCATTGTGAGACTCCTTTTTGTGTTCTTTTTTTATATTAGTATGTGTTCAATTAATCAAAAGACTAATCGGTAATAAGTATATTAGTTTTAATGCGTAAAATGCAAATTATTTAATTTCAAGTGATTTGGCTTGAAAAATGTGGAGAGAGAGGGATTCGAACCCTCGAAACGCCTAAACGTTTACACGCTTTCCAAGCGTGCGCCTTCAGCCACTCGGCCACCTCTCCAAAATATCAGAATAAAAAACCCCAACAAAAAGTTGGGGTTATAAAATGAATTAAATGAAATTTTTAAATTATTCTTCTTCGCCTTCAGAGTCAGAAACAACAGTAGATTCTTTGCTTTCTTCAGCTTTCTCAGAGCTAGTATCATCTGTATTTGTTGTAGCTTCAAATGCTGATAGATCAATATCAACTAAGTTGCTAGCTTCATCTAAGCGCTTAAGCGCTGCATTTAGATCTTCACCATCACGTAATTTTACCATTTGTTCATTAAATCTCCAGAAACCTGTTTTCTCAGATTTAACACTCTTAACATACTTTACCATTACAGCATCAGCATCAGCACCTCTGCCGCTTGCTTTATCTGCAAAGCTCTTTTGTTTTTTTGCCATTTTTAACTTATCCTAAAATTTTTTTGCTGGCGAATTTACTTCTTTAATGTAGCAAGTTCAATGAGTTAGAGAAATTATATATTTTTTTTAATTCTTTCTCTTTGCGCTCTTTTTTCAAGTTTTGCGGTAGCTAATTTTCTCATGTCTACAACGTTATCATGCTCATCTACTATTTCAACACCAAGTAAAGTTTCAATAGCATCCTCTAAAGTAATTAATCCAGTAGTCGTACCAAATTCATCTTCCACTATAAAAATTTGCTGTCTTCTTTTTACAAATTGATCAAGTATATTAGAAACAGAGTCGGAATCTTTTACTGTGTGGACAGGTTCCATAAGCTGCTCCATTGTAACATCAAACTTATCTTCTCCTTGCTTATTTACTAAGTCATATCGATGTACAAATCCAATAACTTGATCGAGCGATTCTTTGTAAATGGGAATTCTTGAAAATACCAGAGGAGAATATTTATCAACTACCCTACCTACAGTATCATCATCTTCTAAACTAAATATAACAGACCTTGGTGTCATAACCTCTTCAGCTGATATATTATCTAATTTCATAAGGTTTTCTATTATGTCTCCCTCCTGGCTATCTATTGCACCTTCGTCTTCACTTAGTTCTGCCATTGCAATAAGTTCCTCTCTTGAAGCTTTGGATTCGTCTTTATCATTTCGTTTTAAAAATTTAGATATTTTTTCGCCAATGAACACCATTGGGAATACAATAAATATTAAGATTCTTATCGTGTAAGCAGAAAACCCGACTAATGACTTTGTATAATTCGCACCTAATGTTTTTGGTATTATTTCAGAGAAAAATAAAACACAAAAAGTCAAAATAATTGATGATAGTGCAACATATTCATTCCCAAATACTACATAGGTTTGAGCACCAACACCCGCAGCACCTAATGTATGCGCTATTGTGTTTATGGTAAGTATTGCTGAAAGAGGCCGATTGATGTCTTCTTTTAATGAAGACATTAGCTTACCCCTTTTACTCCCCGCTTTGACCAACACAGCAAGGTGTGCGTGGGAGACGCTAAGTATTACTGACTCAAGTAAAGAACAAAGGAAAGATATAAATAGTGAAATAAAAAAGTAAATTAACAGCGCTGTCATTTGAGTATAAATTTAAATTAGATTATCAAACAAACAAATTATGTTCATTGTACAGGTAAAACCTTCCCATCAAATACATGGTTTGTTTTTATATCAAGTAAATTAAGAATTGTTGGTGCAATGTCAACGGTCTCTGTATGACCTATATTTTGATTTTTAGCCCTATCTTTTCTTGAAAATAACACAGGAACATGAGCATCATAGTCATAAGGACTACCATGGCTAGTTCCATGAGGATTCCTATATAAATAGCCAGGCTTTAAAATCACGAAAACATCAGCACTCTTATTTGGATGAATCATATTTTTTAACCTAATTGACACCTGATCATCTTGAGTTGAGCTTAAAATTTCTTCCTTAGTAATTACTTTACTGACGCCTTCAACCATAGTTAAATATTTTTTAATTATTTCTACAAGATCCTCTGCAAGATATTCTTTCTTTTTTAGCTTATCATGAAAAAGATAGAAATTTGACCAATCTCTATAATAAAGATTATCTTCAAACTGCTCACTTATTTCATCTTCTATCCATGAAAATGCCTCATTAAGATGCTCTTGATTAATACGTCCACCACTCATATTTAATTCTGTTAAAAATTCAGGAAGAGGCAAACCTCCATGGTCTGACGTTAATACAAATTCAACATTTTCTAATCCAACTTTATTATCAATGTGGTTTAACAAACGATCCAATTGCATATCTAAACGAATGAAATAATCCATGACCTCCTGAGAAAATGGCCCATAATTATGAATGATATAATCCATCGCAGAAAAGCCAATGAATAAAATATCAGGGTTCTCATCTATTCCTAAATTTTCTTCATCTATAATTAAATTGCATAAATCTATCATGACTTCATCAAACCATGGCGTTCCCATAAGTTCTCTTCCTGGATCATGATCTTTATCAAACGATATTGGAAAAGTTGGATTATAATCGTTTCTTCCATTCTTTGATTCATTAATTATATCATGCTCAACTTTATACCAATCAACCTCGCCAATGAAATAGTCTTCCCTAGAATAATTGAGATATAAACTATCATTTAACACTTTTGTCCAAAGAGAATCTCTATAGTTTTGCAAATTTAACTTGCTATTAAAATAATTAATGTAATTGGGTAATGAGTCAGCATAGAAACTTGAGGTTATAAATTTATCAAGGTTGTTATAATAGAGAACTAGATCAGGATTTTGACCAGCCAGCATAATTGCTGATCTATCTTTCCCTGCGATAGAAATAACCTTTGAATTTGAATTAGAGTCTTTCAAAATATCTCCAATTGTTTTTGCACTGTATCTAGCATAAGACCTGCCTATACCTTCCCCGCCAATTGGCTTAGCGTTAGGGTCTTCAACACAGTTGACAACCTTTCCTGATCCTCTGTCGTAATAACTATTACCTAATACGCCTGATTGCCCAGGATGGTTACCACTACCTATGGCAAAATGTCCTGGCCCTGTAGCAGTGTAACCATGCTGGTGGAATGCATTTTCAAAACTAATACCATTATTACTCAACCATTGTAATCCCCCTTTATAGAGCTCTCCAAATCTTGAAAAATGATCTGGTCTCATTTGATCTGCCACAAGAACAACAACTAATTTTGTTTTTGGCTTAGATGTACAGGAGTTAAATAAAAAGGAAAAAACTACTAACCCTAATAATTTTAATTTCAACCACTAACCTTCAAAAATTTTCTTTTTCCAACTTTCAATATAAAAGAGTCAGATGTTTTTACTTTATGGTGAATATCAGTTACTGTCTCACCATCAATTTTAACAGCTGATTGTTTAATCATTCTACGTGCTTCACTTTTGCTATTCAAAAGGCCAGAATCAGCAATTATATTAACTAATAGATCATCTTCTTTTAGCTGATAATCATCAATATCGTCCGGAACCCCTTTAGAAACTGTTACTTTATTAAAATGATTCTCCGCCTCTATCGCCTTATTTTCATCGTGGTAGAGCGTAACGATTTTTCTTGCGAGTTCTCTTTTCAACCCCATAGGATTAATGGAACCATCCTCAAGTTTTTGTGAAACTTCATCTAAATAATTTTTATCAACATCAGCTGCTAAAGTGAACCAAGAAAGCATTATGTTATCTGGGATAGATAATGTTTTACCATACATATCATTTGCGGAATCAGATATTCCTATATCATTCCCATAAGACTTTGACATTTTTTCAATACCATCAGTACCCTCTAAAATTGGCATGGTTAAAATACATTGAGGTTTCTGTCCTACAATTTTTTGAAGATTACGCCCCATCAATAAATTAAATTTTTGATCAGTACCTCCAAGCTCAACATCGGATACTAACTCTACAGAATCTTGAGCTTGGGCAAGCGGGTACAAGAATTCATGTAATGATATAGGTACTTCTGAATCATATCTTTTATTAAAATCATCTCTCTCTAGCATTCTAGCTACAGTAGTTGAACTAGATAATTTAATTACTTCTGAAAAACTCATTTCATTTAACCATTTAGAATTATATACAACCCTAACCGTATCCATATTTAAAACTGCACCAGCTTGGTCTAAATATGTTTTAGCATTATCGCGAGCATCTTCTATGGTTAGTTGCGGCCTAGTTTTATTTCTGCCTGTAGGATCACCTATCATAGCAGTAAAATCACCAATTACTAGAACTGCCTGATGTCCTAAGTCTTGAAAATGTCGTAATTTTCTTAAAACAACACTGTGACCTATATGAAGATCTGGACGACTAGGATCACATCCTAGCTTAACAATTAGTGGCTTATCATTTTTTATTGAATTTTCAATTTTATCTCTAAGCTCTTGCTCAGGGATAATTTCTTCAGCACCTCGACTAATCAGTTCAAACTGTTCATCTAAAGATCTATTCATCTATTTCTTTTCATTTCTCTATTTATTTCTTTTTCTATGTCCCGACGCTTTTTAGTTTCACGCTTATCATATAGTTTTTTCCCTCTGGCTAAACCAATTTCTACTTTCAACCAACCTCTTTTATTGAAGTATACTTTTAACGGCACAGCGGTTAAACCTTTTTCTGCTAATTTTTGATTTATTTTTAGTATTTCATTTTTGTGTAAAAGCAAACGCCTTTTTCTAACAGGTTCATGTCCACTAAAACCAGTATGGCTATATGCACTAATATGCATTCCAACAAGCCATGCTTGACCTTTCTTAATTAAAACATAGCTCTCTCTTAAACTGGCGTTCCCCTCCCTTAAGCTTTTAACCTCACTTCCAAGAAGTTCAATTCCAGCTTCAAAAGTCTCAATAATCTGAAACTCATGGTATGCCTTTCTATTGGTCGAAACAATGCTTTTTTCCATAAATTTAAGCTTCTAAAAATACATTCCTGCTCATTAGCAGTCCAAGTTTATTCCAATGTTCAAATTATCAATATTATATGAACATATAACCACTTATTATTGTATCTGTTTGAGGTATAAATTACTGCACTGATTAAAAAACATATCAAAGAAAAGATGAAAATTTTATTAATTGAACCTTACTACACCGGATCCCATAAAAAATGGGCAGAGGGATTTAAAAAATACAGCTCTCACCATGTTAAAATTCTGTCTATGAAAGGCCAGTTTTGGAAATGGCGAATGCATGGGGGTGCGGTTACACTAGCTAAGATGTTTAATAACATGGATTGGAAGCCAGATTTGATTTTATCTACAGATATGTTGGATCTAACAACATTCTTAGCCTTAACAAGAGCAAAATCAAATGGTATTCCAACTGCAATATATTTTCATGAGAACCAGATCTCCTACCCTTGGTCTCCAGAAGATAGAGATATTTTAGCTAAAAGAGATAACCATTATGGTTTTATTAATTACGCATCTGCATTATCAGCGGATAAAGTTTTTTTTAATTCTAATTTTCATATGAAAATATTTTTAAATGACCTCAAGCCCTTTTTAAAAAATTTTCCAGATAATAACGAGACAGATACTATCGAAGAAATAAAAAATAAATCCGATGTACTTGACTTAGGTTTAGATTTTTCAAATTTCAAATCAACATCTAGTCAAAAAACTGATACGCCAACTATTCTTTGGAACCATCGTTGGGAATATGATAAAAACCCTGAACTTTTTTTTGATGTAATGAAAAAAATAAAAGATAAAGAGATTGATTTCAATTTAATTATTATTGGCGAATCCTTCGGAAATTCTCCAAAGATATTTGAACAAGCAAAAATTGAATTTGAAAAACATATCATAAAATGGGGTTATCAAAGATCTATTAACGATTATATAGATTGCCTTTTTATGTCTGATATCATTCCTGTTACTTCAAACCATGATTTTTTTGGTATTAGCGTCATGGAGGCAGTATTTTGTAATGTATGGCCTATATTACCAGACAGGCTTAGTTATAGAGAACTTTTTAAAAACAAAGGTCACATTGAGAATATTTATACCAATGACAATCAGCTGATAACAAAAATTGAAGCTGCAATCAAAAACATTCACCAGATAAGAAATCAAGCTCTAAAAAAAGTAGCACAAAAGTACGACTGGAAAAGATTAGCGAGAGTTTATGACTCTGAAATTGAGAAAATAATAAAATAATCTAATTAATAATCATTTATAATAATTATTTTAAATAGATCATTTTATTTGTATCTCTAAAATTGGTTCCTTTTAGCTCGATAAAATACATACCAGCAGATAAATTGACACCACTATCTGATCTACCATTCCAGCGAACCTCGTAAGAACCAGGATCTAAATACGAGTTTACAAGTGTCCGAACCATCTCTCCCTTTACATTATAGATTGATAATCTAACTTTATCATTTTTAATAATATCGAAAGGTATGGAGGTTGTCGGATTAAATGGGTTTGGATAATTCTGATGTAAGGCATTTTTCAGAGGTATAATGTTATCACCATGCTCATCGGTACTTAAACTTAATCCAAAAGAAACAGGAATACTTAAACTTTCATACCCTACCTCTAGTTCTAAAGTAGTATTTTCATAATTAATTTGATTGTTCGGTACACTCATGCTGACTTCGACAGTGCTTCCTGCTTCAACCCAACCAGCATATGGATCAATTGCAACGAGCTCAGATTCATCTGCCAAATGAATAGCAAAATTATCTATCCCAACTCCAAAAGCCCAATTCCCATTACAATCAGTGTAATAAAGTCCTGCTATGAAAGAAGTTGCTCCATTGAGCTCATCTGTGATCTCAAACATTCTGGATGTCCAGTTTGGATTACCCCCAAGAGTAGAATCAACCACTGTCCAAGTACCACCGTAGTCCGAAGATACCATAAAAAATAAATCTTCGCTAAATCCGTCTCCATTTATGCCACTATTTGGACTTGAACATGACTCCCATGGCTGTGGAAAGTAAACATCAAATGTTGCAAAAACTCTTTGTCCGGGAGATCTTGTGATTTCATCTGTAATTAAATATGCACTTTCCGCACCACCAGCTGCACCTATCGCATCGTCATTAATGTATGCAAAATTAGTTGAATCCATAGTATTATCGTAAGAAAAGTAATCACTACTAGCTCTAGTAGGGTCGCCTAAAAGCCACAACCCTCCAAATAATCCACTGGGATCATACATAGTAGTAAAGTTATTTTCGTTAAAATCTGAAAAAAGCATGCTCGTTTCATATTCAATATCTAATCCAATATCAGAGCTTATTTCAAAGGGCATTGTAAGCCAAACTTCTTGATCCACTGAAAATGAAAAGTCATAACTCAAAACTTCATCAAATGACATCGTGTCTAATTCAATGGCAATTGGATCAAAAATCACGTTATTCCAAGGTACTTCTGTTATAGTTGATATTTCTGAAGTACCAGACTCATAAATAGCAGCAACTCCAAGCTCATATTCTGTACCATTAACAAGACCTAAGAAAGTATGAAAATTATCTGTAGTAGAGCCTACCATATCACCATTTTTATAAATTGCATAACCGTAGTCTTCTGCACAATTGGCGTAAGTACAACTGCTATCATCTATCATTGCTAATGGGTCATAATTTTCAGCTCTCCAATCTGTACAGCCGTAGATTGGAGCTGAAGAAAAATACATAGAATCAGTAAAGCCCTCTTGAAAAGTAAATGAAAATAATACATTATTTGAAGTATCAGTTCCTGTTAAAACAGCATTATTCCAGCCATCACCCCATGAATCTTCTCCAACAACTTTATAGGTACCAGTGGGGACACAAATAACTTGAGGCTGTGATGGTACTCCATTAGTAACCTCATTACCTAGGGAATCATAAATAAACCAAGTGACTTCTTCGGGATAACCACCAGGTGTGCAAAATAGAAATACCTGATCTTGTTCACAAATTTCATACTCACAGCTTCCATCATCTAGGTTTGCATCAGGATTAAAATTAGATGCTAATGGGTCTGTGCATCCAGATATTGGCCCCAGATAAAATGTCTCAATAGCTTCAGAGCCAGTAACTACTGTAAAATCAAGATACTCAAAACCATTTGAGATATCTGTAATAGTCATTACCGCACCATTCCAACCATCTCCATAGGAATCTGAGCCTTCAATTGTATAGTACCCATTAGGTAGACATAAAGTAGTATCAAACGGCGCAATACTATCACTAGGAAAAATAGATAATCCAGATTCTAAATCAAATAAAAACCAAGATATTTCTTCTGGATATCCACCTTCAGTTAAAGCAACATTCACCTCAGACTGATTTTCAGGATCAGAGCAATTTCTATTATTTCTAATTGTAACTGGTTCTACATTATTTCTAATGAAAGATGTAATGTTTGGTCTAAAGTTGTTTATTTTATAATTTTCTTTGTCAACTCTTTTTAACTTAGCTATTTCAACCAACTCATCTCTGTCTAAGTAATTATTTTCACGGGGGTATAGTTCAGCAAACTCTTCAATTTGATGAATACCGTAAGAGTCAATAGATAAACGCATTCCATCCTCTACCACATTGATAGCAACATGATCAACTAACCATGCCTCTGTGAAACCCTGTGGACATTGATAGTTAAAACTAACATGAATTGTCTCACCAGCATAACTACTTATGTCTATACCAGTTGGAACCCATTGATCTAGGATTTCATAACCATCTGAACTATCTACAACTGCCCATGTACTTCCACCATCAGTCGAAATTTCAATCGTATTTTGCTGAACTTGCCAATCACCATCAACATAAGATTGTAAAAAACCCAAAGTTGCTTCTGAATTTTCTGCAATGTCAAATGGTCCAAAAGTCATTCTACTACTCACTGGCATATTCTGCCCACCCCATATTGCGACAGCTGCGTTGCCTACCGCATTGGGGTTTAGATCACAATCTGGACCTTCCCAACAATAAAAATTACCATCTGTTCCACGAAACCATCCGCCTCCACCATTATCAACTTCATGAGTTATAGTTGCTGAATTAGGGATTTCACAATTGGGAAAACACTCTAAAAATAATAAATCATCGCTGGACGTGTCATTGACATGACTCCATGATAGAGAAATAGACCTATCACCTGAACTAGAGAGCAAATTACTTGGAGGACACATTTCTTGACTAAACAAAAATTGATTACTAAGTACCATAAAAATAATAATAGAAAATTTTATAATCACTACTTCACTCCAAATAAGTTAAATGAGTTGTTTTTATTTGATACGGGAAAATGAGGAATTGATTGAAGAAAACTTTCGCTATCATTCGAGAACGTTGTGTCAATGACCGTAAATGTTATGGGAGAGTTTAGTGCCCTAACTTCATCTTTAAGGTCTGTTGCCATAATACCCCATTCAAATTGGACTTCACTAAAAGATATTCCACTAAGGTCACCTACGATATAAGAAAAAAGATTCTTCAAATACGTTGCAGACATAATGGTGCTAGTATTTGGCGTAACAACATCGTAATAATCAGTAACAAAAAATGTTATAGGATTTGATGTTGAGATAGTAATGTCATCAAAATATACTCTACCTGAATCCGTTCCAAATTGACCATAACGAAACCCAACATAAACAGTAGATGTGTTTGGAAATGCTCGAGATTCAGGTACTACGACAGAAACTTCAACTGGATGCCATATGCCTGGTTCAGAACTACTATTAACTTGCTCACTTATTGATATGTTCCAAATGTCTGTAGCAGAAAAAATTACCAACTCAGCATGGTTTTCTCCGGATAATTTATCAGAAAATGGAGTCATTATATGACCCTTAACGGTTAATTCGGTACCAGGTTTTATTCTGTCTTTATTTACGAAATCATTAACTTGTGAGAGTCTATAAATCAAGGAGGTGTAAAAATACGGGTAGTCAATATTTTCTATGTCTTCCATAGCAAAACTATGAGAACCAGAACGGGCTACTGAATCAACTACAAAATTATTTAAGTACTGCCCGCCAAAATCAAGATTCTGTGTCTGATCTGTAATCCAGTTTTGCGTAAATCCTCCATACCCTGATGGCATTTTACGGGAAACCGTTTGCTCAAGAACAGGATCCCACTGCTCATTAACGGTAAAAGACTCAAACCCATTGGATATGAGTGCTCCATCACACACAACATTACATATCAATTTGTTAGTGTAAAGAACAGTGTCTAGATCGATTGACTCTTGCCATGAGAATGGTATTGTTTGGAAATTCGTTATAGTATCAAGATTAAAAGCATCTCCAGTGACAGGATGCATAATACTAAAATCAGTTGGTTTAATATTTTTTGATTCTTTCACTTCAACATTGAAATCATCAAAATATGCCGTAAGGGTCCTTACAGTATCGTAAGCCCATGAAAAGTGAGACCATTCATTAAAAAATACCTGAAAATAATTACCTACTGCCTCTAAAGAGCTATTAGAAAATGAAATAGTAACCTTATGCCATTGGTCATCTGCAAATAATCTATAATCCGGGTTTTCATCATTTATATTCCAGAAATATTCTTCAAAATCAAGAAAATTAGCATCTGCGTCCGTATCAGTCAATCTAATGCCTAAACTAAATCCTGGATCATTTGAATTTTGCTGGCCACTTGGAATCATGTAGGAGAAGGAATATTCTAGTGTATCTCCCGGTGTGTAAGAAAAATACCTATAAAGCGCAAATCGACCACTTTCTAATTCAATTCTTAAATAATTTTCTCCTTCTACAGGAGCTCTAACCAATATTGAATCAAAAATATAATAAGCCTGTTGAATGTCTAGATTAACATTAGTTTGAACAATTTCACTAAATTGAAATTTAGAACCTCCCCATAAATTCAAACCATCTTCTTCAAATCCTCCATTTATAAACCCTTCATTTGGGTCATTGAGATAATCTGAAGCGTCGAACGCTTCGAAGTCTGAGTAACTATCATCTTTATCTATAACAGGATCCATACATGCTGTCATGAAAAATATCAAATAAGTAAATATTAAATAAATTTGTAGATTAATTTTGTTTTTCATATACTGGCTCATTTTAAGTTATCAAGAAGTACTTCAAAAATAGCATTTCGCCTTGTTGGCGGGGTTCCAACGACTCTGGGACCATCTTGATCTAGTAAATTATTTAGTTGTATTTTGAACCTGACTCTATCGTTTAGTTTGTACTGCAAGTGCAAGTCAAAAATCCAGCCACCACCGATTGGACCTTTATTATCATATATTCTATTAGGAGAAAGACTAGTAAAGCTAGGGTTTTTAGTAGCAACATGATATCCGCTCACAAAGTCGAATTCCTCGGTATAATTAGCTGTTAATTGTGCCCACAAATTCTTAATCAAAAAGTCATCTTTTGATAAACCTATAAACCCTTTATTTTTCGGTGCATTAAAAAATAGCCTCCCTTGCTGAACAGAAAAACTTTTTAAAGAATTATCTAGAAAATATCTCAAGGAATCATTTTTTATGGAATCGAGCTCAATATCTTCAAACAATACATCTTGAATATCATCTCCTGTATCAAATTGCAAATTATCATAAATGGAAAAACCAGCATTTAAAACAACACTACCAAAGAGATTGTACTTAAACATCAAATCAGCACCATAGACCGTTGCTCCAGAGGTAGATGTATATGAATATATAACAGAGGAATTTCTCACATTTAAATCGCTAATATATTCATCACCTATGTGCGTGACTTGCTCTGGAATATAAGGATCTTCAGCTGGATAAAAATCATGAATGACTCTTAAAGGACTGATGAAATTTTCATATCGGGAGTAGAATAGAGAAACATCAACAAATAGATTGCCAGCAAAAAGTTTTTTCATTCCCAATTCATAGCTATCTACAGTTTCAATTTCAAGCGGCGGAATTACCGTCTCTTCATCAATGATAAACCCATCTTTATTCCCCCTGAATTGGGTTTGCATTGGAACAAAAAGAAGATCATCATAATTAAGAGTTCCATTATTTATTTGAGCTCTTACATCGGGATCATTAACATTAACTGCCATATTCATAAACGATCCACTATCAAAAATAAAAGGCAATATATTTCCACTGTCCTGAGCATCAAAGAACCTCAACATATGAAGATTAAACACACTTGGTGTTTGAAAGGCTCTATTGTAACTAAATCGAATGTTTCCTCCAGGAAGTCCATTCCACTGAAGCGCAAATCTTGGACTAATCCTTGCATCATAATACGAATGTTTATCATAGCGGATCGCAGTTACAAATTTTGTTCGAAAAGGCAACTCAAGTGTAGCCTGGACATATGCACCATATTCTTCAATCTCTATATTTTCACCCATCACAGAATCAGCAAGAACTACACTTTCTAATTCTGAAACAGGTCCTCTATCATTTAAGAAGTCCCTTCCACTTTCAGGTCTATATACTGAGAAATCTGCTCCAAAAATGAAGTCTATATCCTTTAAAGTAAAATTTTGTTGAAAATCGCCTCTGAAAACATCAGTTTGAACAAAATCTTGAATTTTGGTTTTATCAACTGATTCTTTAAGACTAAGTCCCCTCCTCATTACATTTAAGTAAGCAATATCAGAGTTCCAGTATTCTGTTCCTGATGATCTTAGCCAATGTATTCTACCGAAAAAGTTTTTCCATATTATTTTACTCCACAATGAGCCCATCGTGTAATCAATGAAGTTTAAGCCAGAATCAAATGGCTGGTAACCAGACTGGAAATAATGCTCATGTCCAAATGATAATTCGGCATTATTTGAAAGTTCATAGTAAAAATGTAGGTTTGCTTTCGTGTTTCTTAATTTTCTTTCAAAATCTGAATCCATAACATCAATAGTTTCTGCATAATCCCACTGCCCATCTCCATTTATATCATCCCAAACCTCAGGGATACTGGGGTCAAAAAAATCCCAAAATATTACTTCTTCATGTTCACTTTGGTATGTTAGATCGCTATCCATATTGTAATCCTGTCCAAAGGTTCTGGTATATTTCCAGTCTAAAACATTAATATTTTCTACGGAAAATTTCATTGAAAATGGACCTCTAGCTGTAGCAAGCCTAGCTCTAAATGACTGATAATTACTTGATCCACCTCCAAATGATACATTTGCACCTTGAGAATCTTTTGGATGCTTTGTTATAACATTTAATAATCCATTGTGAGCATTAGGCCCGTACAGAGCAGAACTAGGTCCAAATACGACCTCTAATCTCTCAATGTCCTCATTTATAAATGGTAATGTGTTTCCATAAGCAATAAAAAACGTTGGCTCCATATAATTTGCACCATCAACCAAAGATACAAACCTACCATTGAATGCGCTCATAAAACCTCTAACATTAAGAGCAGTACGCCCCATACCGACTTGATATGTTTCAACACCACGAACAGTTTTAAGCATTGATCCTAAATCCCCTCCAGCGGTTTTACGAATTTGCTGCTCCGAGACAACAGCTATAGTGATTGGAGCGTCAATTAATTTTTCTTTCTTTTTTGAGGCAGAAACAACAACCTGTTCAGTTTCCAAAGCATCTTCAACTAAGCTAAAATTGATATTTTCATGAAATGGAGCTTTTAATACTTCAGAAATATCTTCATCAATTTCCTCAATCTCTTCTTCTTCATCAATTCCTAATTTAGAGGAAAAACTACTTTCCGTATCTTCTTCCTCATCATCAGTATCTTCAAATTTGGATATATAAAGTTCAATTTCCTGAGATTTATACCCAATGTAACTAATCATTAAGGTATATTTCCCAGGCTCTATATTATCGATTCGATAGAGACCATCAAAATCTGAAGTACTGCCCATAAAAGTGCCTTTTAATATTATGTTTGCACCAAAAAGGGGATTATTGTTCCTGTCAACCACTTTACCCGAGATATAATGGCCAGATTGTGAGAGCGATAGACTAGCAAGCAGAGTAATAAAAATCAAAAAACGATTTATTTTAGAAAGATTCATAGATTACTCTCTCTTAATTTTGGTTTCGAGTAAATTAAATTTATTTAATATGTAAAAACATTACAATCGATTAGATTAAAAAATTAATTTTTATTAGCGATTCTATAAAAATCTTAATATTACTTCTTCTTGATAATGACAAAAGTCATATCATCTTGTAGCTCAGCATTTCCTTTTAGCCAAGTATCACATAATTCAACCAATCCATTTTTAATTTCTTCAGCTGATTTATCGGATAATTCTCGTATACGCTCTTCAGTCCTTTCATAACCAACCATCTCCTTATTTTCATTCTCAGCCTCCGGCAAACCATCAGACATCATTACTATGATATCACCACTATTTTTAAAAGAAATTTCTTGCTCCATGTGCATAGCACCTGGCAGTGACCCTAGAGGAAGAGCACCAACTAAGATTTCCTCTAACTCGCCTTTTTCAGCAGAATAGTAGTATGCTGGTGGCATTCCAGCTGAAGAAAATCTAATTGAATTTTTTCCTATATTTGCAATATTCAAACACATTCTATTTAGTCCAATATTCATTTTTAATAATGTATCATTAAGCGAATCTAAAGTTGGCACTGGAGCTTCATCCACTAATGAGCTCATTGCAGTTTTTGTGATTGATACTACATTACCTGAAGTTAGGCCGTGACCTGTAGCATCACCACATATTGCGACCCATCCACCGTCCTCTCTCTGCATAAAATCAAAAAAATCTCCACCAACCTCTGTAGCTGTCTGTTGAAAACCAACCATTTCATAATCATCTGTTGATGGCATTTCCTTTGGAAGCATCGCCTGTTGAAATTCTCTTGCCTCTTCCATTTCAGCTTGTTGTCGGGCAATTTCAGCATCTCTTAGGTCTTTTGCTTCTTTACTTTTCTTACGATAGTTAATATAGTTAACTATTGAAAAGCCTATTAATAACAAAATACCTCCCCAAAAAGGAACAGCAGTTTTTGGGTCAAGGTACCAAACTCTGGAAATAGAAAATGGTATTGTAACGATCTTTGAAGTTCGCAAACGGTTATCAATAGCTTGAACTTGGAATTGAAAATCACCTACTTCATTTGGCACAAATGAAATTTGTGATGATAATTGAGGTTTTGACCAGCTTGAAGCCTCGCCATCTTTTATAGTTTTATACCTATATCTTACTTGAGCATCTGCAGGATTATAAACCATTGCATTTGCTGTCATAAAAAATCTATCATTAATAATTCCTGCCAAAGTGCTCATAGAAGCTTGAAAAGGAATCTCTGCTTTCGGTGTTAGAATCTTATCAAATTTCAAAGCGAATTGAGCATCGTTCTCTTCAAAAATTGATAATCCGTTATTCCCACCTAAAAGAATTTTTCCTTTTGATGATATTATTGCACCAACATTACTACTTGCCAATCCATCAGCTTGACTCATCGTATACCATAAATCATCACTAAAACAACTTACTCCACCACCAAAAGTGCCGGCCCACATTCTTTTTCCATCATAATGCAAAGAGAATATTTCATTGTGCCCTAAACCATCTGCATCAATAACCATTTTGAATTGATCATCATTTAAAACTCCAACCCCTGCTGATTCAGTTCCTGCCCAAATAGAGCCATCAGGTCCATTAGTGACTAAAATTACTCGCTTATCCGCAAGTCCGTTATTAAAAAGTTTAAAAGTTTTCCCATCGTACTTAACCACACCAGCATTATAGCAGGCTATTATTAAATCACCATTTTTAGATTGGGTGATATCTCTAATTGAGTTGGAGGGAAGGCCATCTTGTGTAGCAAAATTAAAAAACCCATTATCATCAAAACGAGTCAAGCCAGATTTTTCAGAACCAGTCCATACAGTATTACTCTTAGTTCTATCAACGTGGATTGCTGTGACTAATTTTGCAGGCAACCCTAAATTTTTTGAATAATTTATAAAACTAGTTCCATCAAATTTAGAAATGCCATTTGATGTTGCAAGCCAAATAAAATCAAGACCATCATAGGTATCCATATCAAGGATAATATTGGAAGGTAATCCCTGCTCTTTTTTATAGTGCTTTGATATATTTCCATCAGAAAAAACGAACAACCCATTTTTGGTTGCTATATAAGTTTTTCCTTTCCAATTAACCATATCAAATACCATTCCACCAGATTTAAGCCCATCATTCTTATCAAAATTTTGAATAGTGCCCAAGTCCTGAAGAAATAAACCCTGCCCGAATGTTGCGTACCAAATTTCATATTTATCAATGAACTCAATATCATTTACAGGAATTTTATTAAAATCGTTTGATTTTAGTGTATTAGGGCTGTATCTAGATAATTTCCCGTTTTTTAAATAGTACATACCCTTTTTAGTTCCAATATAAAGAGTGTTTGATTGGTCATGCTCTAAAGACAGAACATCTATATTTTTTATAAGTTTAAGTTTCCCGTCTTTCGATCTGCTCCAAAGACCCTTACTTGTTCCAAAGTATTCTATTCCATTAAAACTATAATAACTTTTTATTTTCGCCTTACTGCTTTCAAAGTCTATGTTTTCAACAACATATTTATTACCTTTTTTGTAAATGACTTTCTTGTCTGCTAAATAAACTGTTTTTCCATTATTAACATAAACATCTCTAATCTTAGCTTTCGGAAATCCATTGCCCATAAAAGAAGCCTTATTACCATCGTAGAGAACATTCTCTAATTTTGTGGATATAAATAACTTTGACTCCACAGCATTCATGGTATAAACTTTATCACCTTGGATGAATTCTGCTTTTTTAAATGTGTCGCCTTTGCTTAAAAAGTAAACACCTTTATTAGAGGTGGCAGCATATATAATATCATCTAGGCTTACTATTTTTACAATATTAGTAGCAGGTAATCCATTAGAAAGGCCATACTTTTTAGTTTTTTCACCATCAATAAGGGTAATTCCATTTTGAGTGCTCACCCAAATTCTATCCTGCTCATCTTTTTCAACGTCAAAGATATAATTACTTGAGATTCCACTATTGTAATCATATTGCTCCCAAATACCTTTGTTAGGGCTTGAAAACAAAATAGTTAAGCAAGAGATAATGTAAATGGTTAATCGAGGTTTTATGTTCATACTTATTGGGACTTATAGTTTTTGGATTAGACTTTCTAAGGCAACTTTATCTTCTGAGTAAAATTCTGCATATGCAGCAAGGCCCATCATTTTTAATTTTTTTTCTAAATGTGCATCAACTTTTGTAAAGATCAACTTCCCTTGCTTGGCATTTATAGAGCTAATCAAGCTAATAAGCACTGAGACGCCATAGTTATTGACTTCGATACATTTATCAAAATTGATGATAAAATGCACAAAATTTTGTGGCAGTAGATCATCGATGATTCCAATTAATTCCTTAGCATGAAAGTCATTTAACGGACCATCAAGCTTAATGATAGCTGTAGGCTGTATTTTTTCAACAGAAGTTGTGAGAGTAGCTGTCGACATTTTTAAATTTAATTAATCTATATGGAAAAGGATATAGGAAGATTAATACTAATTTTTACAGCTAATCTGTAAAAAAAACTTATATATCGATAAAAACTATCTTCTTAGCATGTCAAGAACAAGCCTAATTGCAACTCCAGTTGCGCTTCCTTTTGGATTAATACTAGATGGTTTTGCTCCCCAGGCTGTTCCTGCAATGTCAAAATGAACCCAAGGTATATTTTCCCCAACAAATTCTTTTAAAAAAGCACCAGCTGCTATCGAACCAGCTTGTCCAGCTGAGCCCATATTTTTTATATCAGCAACATCACTTTTTATCTGTTTACAATATTCAGGCCATAATGGAAGTTCCCAAACTTTCTCTCCAGTTTTCTTTGAAGAAATTTTTACTTCTTCCATAAGCTTATCATCATTACCCATTACACCTGTAGCGATATGACCTAAAGTCACAACGATCGCTCCTGTTAATGTGGCAAAGTCTAAAATATATTCAGGGTCATAATGCTTAGATGCATAAGATAATCCATCTGCTAAAATTAATCTCCCCTCTGCATCGGTATTTAACACCTCTATTGTTTTACCATTATACGCAGTTAATACATCCCCAGGTTTTACAGCTTTAGATCCACTAAGGTTTTCTGTAGAAGGTATAATACCAACAACATTAATCTCCGGTTTTAGTTTGGAAAGAGCATGAAATACGCCTAGGACCACCGCTGAACCACACATATCATATTTCATTTGATCCATTTTTGCTGCAGGCTTAATTGATATTCCGCCTGAATCAAAGGTCAATCCTTTACCAACTAGAACTTTTGGTCTTTTCTCACCTCCTTTGTTGTACTCAAGAATGATAAATTTAGGAGGCTCATCCGTGCCCTGTGCAACACCAGCTAAACCGCCCATACCCATCTCAGTAAATTCTTCTCTGTCAAATACTCTTATATCTATATCTCCAGACTCGGATATATCTTTGGCG
>ENA-OSEY01000364-OSEY01000364.1-marine-metagenome-genome-assembly--contig:-NODE-364-length-33613-cov-3.706793_pt1 | contig 33613 bp, 30 predicted proteins | sample MGYA00248465_ERZ534230 | MGnify/ENA primary metagenome ERZ534230 (study PRJEB26409, sample SAMN06344110) | marine metagenome | isolation source: Sea water from surface | place: Atlantic Ocean:Southern... | reverse complement strand
ATTTTTTTGAAATTCATTTTTTTCAATATTCATATTTAATATTACTATTATATACAATTAAATTATAAAAAAATAAATAACTAGAATATAACTACATTCATACCTTAATTCCTCTAAACTTAATTTTACAATAACTATTTTTAATTTTATCCTTATTAAATCAACTGCAACATAACAAAGTACTCCGCCAGCAATTCCGAGTATTATTGCGCCTTGAACCCCAACAAAACCTGAAGCTGGAGTGATTGTAGCCAACCCAGCAACCATCCCGGTAGCCATACCAACCAAAGATGGTTTCCCAAACCTAAACCATTCAATTAAGATCCATGAAAATGCTCCAATAGAGGCTGCTATATGGGTTACCAGAATAGCCATAGAAGCTGTATTATCTGCTGCTAACGCAGAACCCCCATTAAAACCGAACCAACCAAACCATAATATAAATGTTCCTATTGTGGCTAATGGAAGATTTGATCCAGGAATTGCAATGACAGATCCATTTGAAGCATATTTGCCTAGTCTAGGACCGATAATAATAGCTCCAGTAAGAGCTGCCCATCCACCTACTGAGTGAACAAGTGTTGATCCAGCAAAATCAGAGAAACCCATTTCAGAGAGGAATCCACCGCCCCATACCCAAGATGCTTGGATAGGATAAATGAAACCTGTTAAGATGATTGCAAAGATAAAGAATGGCAACAATTTTACTCTTTCAGCAACAGTACCACTAATAATAGACATAGTTGTTGCACAGAAAACCATTTGGAAAAACCAATCAGACATTTTTGAATATCCATCTGCAGCACTAACCTCTGCTTCAGGATTCCATAATGTAGGCTGCCCAATAAAACCATTAACTTCATTGTACATGAAACCATAACCAACTAAATAGAACATAATGCCAGCTATGCTGTATAAACCAACATTTTTAAGACAAATCGTAGCCGTATTTTTTGTTCTAACAAGACCAGCTTCTAAGCAAGTAAACCCTAGAGCCATTAACATGACTAAGAATCCGTGTACTAAAAAAGAAAATGTGTTAAATACATAAGCAGCTTCCTCCGAAACTTCGGCAAATGCAGTACCACTTACGGCAACTAGCAATAAACCAAATAAACTTAATTTTTTAATTAATTTCATAATAATAACCCTTTCAATAACCTAATTTATTAAAGGCTTCCTGAGAAACCATATGACACTATGAAATATGGATCACTATCATCTCTGCTGGAGTCAATAATACCGAAACTAAAGTCACCAATAGCAAGAGTTAATCCATAATCAGTTTCTGCATCACCAACTTCATAATCATAATATCCAATGTGAATACCAAGATCTAGACCTTCAGTAACAGTGAAACCAGTATCAAGGAAGAAGTATGGATCATCACCGGAGTCAGCTCCAAAATCAGAGTCCGCAATTACAGCAACGCCTAATTCAACAGGCCCTAAAGCAGCAGAAATACTCACTTCGCTAAAATCAAGGTCTTCACCATCTGGATAAGCATAATAAATATACCCAACGCTAATTGGACCAAAACTGTATCCGAAATAGCCATCTAACTCATAAGATGTACCGTCACCAAAATCAACGTTTGAAACCCATGTACCAATGGAAAAACCGTTATCAGCAGTATAATCTAAACCACCTGATGTAGCAGCACCACTACCTTGAGACATACCTCTCCAAAGATATTGGCTTGTAACACCTACATTCCAATCAAGCGAACCAGCAAAAGTTGTACCTACTGTGGCAAATCCGAGAAAAGCAGCAAATAGGGCTTTTCTTGCAACTTTATTAATTTTTTTAAAGATAATCATAATGTTAACCTCCTAATTTATGATAGAAGATATAAGCAAATTAGATGCCAAATTTGTTTAATTAATAATTTTTTTTATTTTTAGGTGTGTAACTATATCAGAAAGCTCAAGTAACATTATAAGGTATCAAATATCTTACCTGGATTCATAATATTTTTTGGATCAATAGCTTTTTTTATTTGTGACATTACACTCACTGAAAAGCCCCTTTCAGTTTTTAGATACTCTTTTTTTCCAATTCCAATTCCATGCTCACCAGTTGAAGTTCCTTCCATTTTAATTGCTCTGTTTATTAAATTATGATTCAATTTTTTTGCTTCATTTACCTCAATTTCGTCATTAGGGTCTAAAAGCATTATTAAATGAAAATTTCCATCACCTACATGCCCAACAATAGGTGCAATTATATTTGAATTTTCAATATCTTTTTTAGTTTCAAGTATACAATTAGTTAAATTTGAAATTGGTACACATACATCTGTAGTAAATGCTTTTTTTCCAGGAACCAAATTTAATGCCGCATAATATGCATCATGTCTTGCACTCCATAGCAAATCTATTTCCTTATTATCATTCGCCCAGTCAAAATTTAAAATATTATTTGTAATTGCAATATTTTTAAATGTTTCTATTTGTTCTTTTACACTGAGAGCAGTTCCATGTATCTCAATAAACAATGTTGGGGCTACTTTATGTTTGGTTTTTCTGTATTTGTTAATTGCTTGAATTTGGACTTCATCTAAAAGTTCAATTCTTGATAATGGTAGACCTAATTGTATCGATTCAATAACCGTATCAATTGCACCTTTTAAATCTCTAAAAGCACAAACACCTGCAGATATGTTTTCAGGTCTACCATGCAATTTTAAATTGATTTCAGTGATGAAGCCAAGTGTTCCCTCTGAACCTAACATTAAGTGTGTTAGATCATATCCGGCTGAAGATTTCCTAGCTCTTGTTCCAGTGCTAATAATTTTACCATCAGGAAGCACAACTTCTAAACCAAGAACTTGCTCTCTTATAGTACCAAATTTTACTGTATTTGTACCTGATGCTCTTGTAGCACACATACCCCCAATAGAAGCATTAGCTCCAGGATCAACAGGAAAAAAAAGTCCTGTATCACGTAAGTATGAATTTAAATCTTTTCTAGTAACCCCTGCTTGAACTCTACAATCCATATCATTACTATTAAGCTGAATAATATTATTCATATTATTAGAATTTATGGTTATACCGCCTTTTGAAGCATGAATTTGCCCTTCCAATGCTGTACCAGTTCCGAATGGAATAACAGGAATTTCATTTTTATTTGCAAATTTGATTATTTTTGAAACTTCTTTAGTTGATTTAGGATATAGTACTGCATCAGGTATATTTGCAGGAATATGCCAGGATTCGTCATAGCTATGCTCTAAACGAATTGCCTTTGATGTTGTAAGTCTTTCTCCTAAAAAAACCCGTAATTCATCGAATTTCATATGAGAATTATAAACCTAAAACAAATTTAGCCATTATATTTCTTTGAATTTCGTTAGATCCGCCATAAATAGTAGATGCTCTGTTATTTAAATAAGCAGGAAAGGCTGTAATACCATAATCAGGACCAATTACATCAAAATTTGAACCAGGTTTCCTTGCTTCATTCTGAAGTGGGCTAGTATAATAACCTAAAGCAGATACAGTTAAACCATCAAGGTGTTGTTTAAGTTCCGAGCCTTTTGATTTTAAAATTGATGATGCTGGCCCAGGATGGCCTCTTTGTGCTATGTCAGACATAATTCTATGTTCAGTCATTTGAACAGCTTGAACTTCAATTTCGGCTTCATTGAGCAATTTGAGAAAATTTTTATCATCAATGAGGCTTTCACCAGTGTCGGATTTTTCGATATTTGCAATTTTTCTTATCTTATTAATTTGAGCTTTTAGGCCTGCAGCATAAGCTCCACCTCTTTCAAACTCAAGTAAATACTTTGCTACTGTCCATCCATCATTTTCTTCACCAACAACATTTTCTATAGGAACTTTTACATCATCAAAAAATGTCTGATTAACCTCATGATCACCAGCCATTGTTATGATTGGTTTAATCTCAATACCTGGTGTATCCATATCAATAAGTAAAAAAGTGATACCATGTTGGGGTTTGCCGGAATTATCAGTTCGTACAAGACAGAAAATTCTATTTGCATGCTGTGCATGTGTTGTCCATATTTTCGTTCCATTGACTATATAGTGATCCCCTTCTTTGACAGCTTTACATTGTAAAGAAGCTAGGTCAGATCCAGAGCCAGGCTCTGAATATCCTTGGCACCAGAAATCTTCACCAGATAAAATTCTTGGCAAATAATAATCTTTTTGTTTTTGAGTTCCATATTTCATCAAAACTGGACCAACCATATGTAAACCCATAGCAGTTGGCGAAGGGGCGCCTGCGGAGGCACACTCACTACTGAAAATATAACGCTGCATATCATCCCAGCCAGTTCCACCATATTCTTTTGGCCAACGTGAACCTATCCAACTTTTTTTATACAAAATTTTATGCCATTTAGATGAGTATTCAACTTCACTAAAAACGCTGGCAGTTAACTTTCCAGCTTCTCTTAGCTCATCAGTTAATTCCTCATCAAGAAAATTTCTAACCTCTTGTCTAAAAGTCTCATGTTCAGGTTTAAAACTCAAATCCATTTTTTTCTCCAATTTAAAAAAAAATTAAGTATACTTTATTATAAAACATACTTGATTAGTTTGTCATAGTATTTTGTAATAGATCAAAATATTTAACTGGAGGCATAATTGACATATTTTTCAGAAATTGTCCATTTATCTGATATAGCACGAGTGCATGGAAAAAGGTGCCCAAGTAAAAAAGCGTTTATTTTTGAAGATAGAGTGGTCACATATAAGGAGTTTGATATTAACTCTGAGAGAGTAGCTAATGGTCTGGTTTCCGAAAATGTTGCTGACCAAGATCGTGTTGCTTATATGGATAAAAATTCTGATCGATTTTACGAATTAGTAATGGGTTGTGCAAAATCAAATTCGGTCATAGTTGGTATAAATTGGCGATTAGCACCACCTGAGGTAGCATATATTCTTAATGATTCAAGTGCAAAAATTTTATTTGTGGGAGAAGATTTTTTTGGGCTTATTGACCAAATTATAGAAAATGTCCCCAGCATACAAAAGGTAATATGTATGTCAGGAAGTCATAAAAACTGGCCCTCATATGAAGAATGGAGAAACAAACAAAAAGAAACTAAGTGCGACAGAAAACCACAATTAAAGGATGTGGCAATTCAAATGTACACCTCGGGCACAACAGGTAATCCTAAAGGTGTTCAACTAACCCATGATAATTTTCATTCCTCAAGAAACCCTGAACCACAAGAAGGTTTAGAATGGAGTGAGTGGAGTGAGGATGAAGTTCAACTTGTCACTGCACCAACATTTCATATTGGTGGAGCAGGCTCCGGTATTGGAGGGTTATATGCTTCTGCAACAAATGTTGTTTTAAAAGAGTTTGAACCAAGAGCAGTATTAAATGCTATAAATGACTATGGTATAACTAAAATTTTTATGGTTCCAGCCATGATGAAAATGATACTTGATAATCCATTAGCAAGGGAAACAAATTATTCGACAATCAAGTACATCTCCTATGGAGCTTCTCCCATACCTTTAGATCTATTAAAGGAAGCTATCGAGGTTTTTCAGTGTGAATTTATTCAATTATATGGAATGACAGAAACCACTGGATCAGTAACTTATCTACCACCAGAAGATCATACCGTTGAAGGTAATGAGAGAATGAAGTCTGCTGGTAAAGCTTTACCACATTGTGAAATAAAAATAGTTAATGAAAATGGAGAAGAGGTTAATAAAAGAGAGGTTGGTGAAATAATTGTAAAAACAACTTCGAACATGATAGGATATTGGAATTTACCCAATGAAACGAAAAAAACACTAAAACACGGATGGTTATACACTGGTGACGCAGGTTACATGGATGAAGATGGATATGTTTATGTACACGACAGGGTAAAAGATATGATTGTTTCGGGAGGTGAAAATGTTTATCCAGCAGAAGTTGAAAGTGCTATTTTTAGTCATGAAATGGTTTCCGATGTCGCTGTCATAGGCGTTCCAGACCAAAAGTGGGGAGAAGCCGTAAAGGCCTTGGTAGTTCTCAAAGATAATTGTAAAACATCAGAAGAGGATATAATTAACTTTGCTAAACAAAGGATTGCTAGTTTTAAAACACCAAAATCTGTTGAATTCATTGATGAACTTCCTAGAAATCCATCTGGAAAAATATTAAAAAAAGAATTAAGAAAACCCTATTGGCAGGGTTTAGAAAGAGCTATAAATTAATTTTGGAGGAATACTATGTCTACTCAAAAACCAATTGCAGATAATTTATTTACTTGGCCTTCTGATAGTCCAAAACTAATCGGAAGTAAAGATAGTGAAACAGGTAGATATTTTTTTCCTGCCAAGAATTCAAATCAACATGAAAGAGTTGAACTTTCAAGCAAAGGTAAATTATGGACATGGACAGTACAACGTTTCCTTCCCAAAACACCATATATAGATCAAGTTTCTCCTGAAGATTTTAAACCATATGCAGTAGGTTATATTGAACTTCCTGGAGAAATTATGGTAGAGTCAAGGATAGTTGATATTGATCCAGCTGATCTGGAAATTGGTATGGAGATGGAACTAACAATAGAACCATTTATTAAAAATGATGAAGGTGAAGAGTTAATGATTTTTGCCTTTAAACCCTCAAAAAATTCATAGGAGATAAATTATGACAGAAGTAGCAATAGTAGGAATTGGTATTCATCCATTTGGAAGAACAGATGGTGTTTCTGGCCTTCAACAAGGTGTACATGCTGCCAAAGAAGCTCTTTCAGATGCTGAGATTGAATGGAAAGATATTGAATTTGCATATGGAGGTTCCTCAGCTGCAGGTAGCGCAGATACAATGGTAAGTGAACTTGGTCTTACTGGTGTTCCATTTATGAACGTATCCAATGGATGTGCTACGGGAGGTTCAGCATTACTATCCGCATATACAACTATAAAGTCAGGACAATTTGACATAGGTATGGCTGTAGGTTTTGATAAGCATCCTCGAGGCGCTTTTAATGCTGATCCAGAAGCTGCAGGTTTACAAAAATGGTATGGTGAGACTGGACTTATGCTAACAACCCAATTTTTTGGAATGAAAATTCAAAGATATATGCATGATTACGGAATATCCTCTGATGCTTTAGCCTTAGTAGCGGAAAAAGCTTTTAATAATGGTTCATTGAATCCAAATGCCTGGAGAAGAGATCCAGTTTCGAAAGAAGATATTCTAAATGGTATGATGGTCTCTGATCCTTTAACCAAATTTATGTTTTGTTCGCCTGCAGAAGGTGCTGTAGCATTAATTTTGTGTAAAGCGGACTTAGCAAATAAATACACCACTAAACCATTGTTTTTAAAAGGTGCAGCATTTAGATCAAGGCCTCTTGGTTCGTTTGAAGTTTTTAGTCCTTCTCTTGAAATTGAAAGAGGACCAAGTCCAACAGTAGGTGCTTCAAAAGCAACATTTGAAATGGCTGGAATTTCACATGAAGATATTGATTTGGCCCAATTACAAGATACTGAATCAGGTGCAGAGATTATGCATATGGCCGAAAACGGTTTTTGTAAAGATGGTGATCAAGAAAAAATGCTTCAAGATGGAGAAACTAAAATTGATGGTAAACTTCCTGTAAATACTGATGGTGGTTGTATAGCAAACGGTGAACCCGTTGGTGCATCTGGATTAAGGCAGGTATATGAAAATTGTGTTCAATTAAGAGGTGCTGCGGGAAAGAGACAAGTGCCTAATAATCCAAAGACAGCTTATACTCATGTTTATGGAGCCCCAGGTATATCTGCGTGTACAATTATTACCAATTAAAACAAAATTAACAGGATTGATTATGATAAATAAAAAATTTCTTCTTGCTGGAAGGCCAGTGGGTAGGCCAATTTCCGATAATGACTTTGAGTATAAAGAAGAGGAAGTCAGAGAAATAAGGGATGGTGAGGTATTGTTAGAAAATATGGTAATAGAATTTCAACCCGCACAAAAAGGATGGATGGAGAATATATCAAACTATGTAGCTACTTTAGAAATTGGCGATGTAATGCGTTGTAATGGTATTGCTCGTGTTTTGAAAAGTAAATCAGATAATTTTAAAAAAGATGATATAGTAACTGGACAAACCTGCTGGCAAACTCATCCTATATTAAAAGACTCAGAGATTGAATTAATTGAAGATAATGATATGCCAACAGCTTATTTAGGGGCGCTAGGAGGCACAGGATTAACAGCATATTTTGGCGTAACAAAAATAAGTAAACCAAAACCAGGTGATACAGTAATTGTTACTGGTGCTGCTGGTGGTGTGGGTTCGATTGCTGGTCAAATTTTCAAAATCTCAGGGTGTAAAGTATATGGTATTGCTGGTGGTAAAGATAAATGTGAAATGCTGATAAATGAATTTGGTTTTGACGGAGCTGTAGATTATAAATCTGAAGATCTCAATGAAGCTCTTAAAAATTTATGCCCAAATGGAGCTGATATTGTTTATGATAATGTTGGAGGAAGAATTTTAAATGATTGTTTATTGCATCTGGCAGAAAATGCTAGAATTGCTATTTGTGGAATTATATCAAGACATAAAACTGATAATATGAACTTCGGACCTGAAAATTACTCAAATTTAATTTTTAAAAGAGCAACAATGCAAGGATTTTTAGTTCTTGATTACATGAATGAAGCACATGTTGCTCGTAAAAGAATAAAAAAATGGATTAAAGATGGCCTTTTAGTTTGCAAGGAAGATATTAAAGAAGGTTTTGAAAATGCTCCTGATACCCTTAAAGGTCTTTTTGATGGTCAAAATAAAGGAAAACAACTTTTAAAGATTACTAACTAATTGATTATATTAGATATTGAATCATAGACGAAGATTGTTTAGTGGTGTATTAATATCGAGTAGAATTTTATATTAAAATTGAGGAGATTTTTGATGGATAAACAAGTAAATAAAATAGAACTTGAGCCAAAAGAAGAAATTCAAAAATTAGTAAAAAGATCAAGAGAAGCTCAGAAACAAATTGAGAATTACACACAAGAACAAGTAGATGAGTTAATCAGAGCTATGGTGTGGTCTGTTGCAAGACCAGGAGTTGCGGAGGAAATTGCTCAATTCACAGTCGATGAGACACAACTTGGAAATTATGAAGGAAAATTCCTTAAAATTCAGAGGAAAACACGCGCTACTTTGATGGATATAATCAATGATAAATCTGTAGGTATATTAGAAGAAGATAAAGAAAGAGAAATTATAAAAATTGCTAAACCTATGGGTGTAATTGGAGCGCTTGCCCCATCTACTAACCCTGAAGCTACACCAGTTATTAAGGCAATTCATGCAGTTAAAGGAAGGAATTCAATCATTGTCGCGCCTCATCCAAGAGCAAAATTAACTAATAAAAAAATATGCGATCTTATGAGAGCGGCTATAGAAAGTTGTGGTGCCCCTGCTGATTTAGTAATTGGTATAGAAATTCCCTCACTGGATTTAACCAATGAACTAATGGCTCAATGCGATAGAGTTTTAGCAACTGGAGGTGGAGCAATGGTAAATGCTGCATATTCTAGTGGTACCCCTGCACTTGGTGTTGGTGTTGGAAATGCAGTAATTACTGTAGATGAGACAGCAGATTTGGATGATGCTGCTGACAAAATTAAGATATCTAAAACATTAGATTTAGCAGCCTCATGCTCAGCTGATAATTCAGTTATACTTGTAGAAGAAATATATGAAGATATGCTTAAGAAACTTCAAGAAAGAGGTGGATATTTTGTAAATCCTGAAGAAAAAATTAAACTACGCAATACTATTTGGGATGAAGAAGGTCACTTAAATACAGCTATTGTCGCTCAAACAGCATCGAAAATTGCTGAAATGGCCAATATAGATTTACCTGATAATATTGAATTTATGATTGTTCCTGAAGATAGCTGGGGACCAGATCATTTATTTTCTGGAGAAAAACTGTCAGTTGTTATGGCTCTCTATAAAGCTACAAATATTGATCACGCAATTGAACTAACAAATAATATCCAATCATATCAAGGTCAAGGTCACTCTTGCGGGATTTATTCAAATAGTGATGAAAACATTATGAAGCTTGCAAATATTACAAAAACCTCAAGAGTAATGGTGAATCAGCCTCAAGCAGCCTCAAACAGTGGGAATCTATGGAATGGAATGAGGCAAACATTTTCTCTAGGTTGTGGTTCTTGGGGTGGTAACGGAACAAATAATAATATTTCGTGGAGAGATCTAATTAATGAAACATGGGTATCTAAACCACTACCTCAAACGAAAGAATTAATCTCTGATGAGGAACTCTTTGGTGATGTAATTAACAAACTTAGTTAATTAATATAATTCTTAAAACTTAATTTTATTAACTTTAATTTTGTACTAATTTAGAAAAATATTTAAATGAAACTATCAGAAGAACAAATAGCCTTTTATGATGTTGCAAAAAATTTTGCAATTGAAAAAATGGAGCCTTATGCAGAAAAATGGGATGAGGAGAAAACTTTACCCGTTGATACATTAAAAGAACTAGCACAGTTAGGTTTTGCAGGTATTTATGTTTCACCTGATTTAGGTGGTTCAGGATTATCAAGACTCGACTCTACATTAATTTTTGAAGGACTTAGTCAAGGTTGTACATCAACAGCAGCATTTTTATCAATCCATAACATGGCAACATGGATGATAGATAGTTTTGGTAATCAAGAATTGAGAGAACGATATGTCCCTGATCTTTGTACTATGCAAAAAATAAGTTCTTATTGTCTTACAGAACCAGGTGCAGGATCAGATGCAGGAGGTCTTAGAACCAAAGCAGAAAAGTCAGGTGATTATTATATTCTTAATGGTACAAAATCTTTTATATCTGGAGGTGGGTTCTCAGATCTTTATGTTACAATGGTTAAAACTGGGGAAAATTCTATTTCAACTTTTGCTATTGAAAAAGGAACAGAAGGTCTGTCATTTGGTGGGCAAGAAAAGAAAATGGGATGGAACTCTCAACCAACAGCACAAGTAATATTCGAAGATTGCAAAGTTCCAGCAAAAAATTTAATTGGGCAAGAGGGCGATGGTTTTAAAATTGCAATGAAAGGGCTTGATGGAGGTAGACTTAATATTGCTGCATGCTCTTTGGGTACTGCACAATCAGCCTTCAACAGAGCTGTTCAATATGTTGGTGAGAGAGAACAATTTGGAAAAAAAATACAAGAATTCCAAGCACTTCAATTTAAATTAGCTGATATGTCAACTGAGTTGGAAGCGTCAAGATTAATTTTAAGAGAGGCAGCTCGCAAAGTTGATGAAGATGCTTCTGATAAAACTAAATCTGCGGCAATGGCAAAAAGATTCGTGACCGATGCTGGATTTAATATTGTTAATGAAGCTCTCCAAATCCATGGTGGTTATGGTTATTTAAAAGACTATCCGTTGGAGAGAAATCTCAGAGACTTAAGAGTTCATCAAATTCTTGAAGGTACAAACGAAATAATGCGAGTGATAATTGCCAGAGAAATCCTTAAGGAAAATAAATGAGTGCAGAAGAGGTTTTTTTTGAAAAAAGAGGCTATCTAGGCCTCATAACTCTTAACAGACCAAACGCACTCAATGCATTAACTTTAGGAATGGTTAGAAAAATCCACCCCAAGTTAAAATTATGGGAAGATGATGAAAGCATAAAAACTATAGCAGTAACAGCAAGTGGTGATAAAGCTTTTTGTGCTGGAGGAGATATAAGAGCTCTTTATGATTGGGGAAAGAGTGGTAATGAAAATGCAACAGGGTTTTATTATGAAGAATATCAATTGAATCAACTGATTAAATCATTAAGAAAACCATATGTTTCCCTCGTAAATGGTATTGTCATGGGTGGAGGAGTAGGAGTTTCAGTACATGGTTCCCATAGAATTGCTGGAGAAAACTATTCGTTTGCAATGCCCGAAACTGGAATTGGCTTATTTCCTGATGTTGGAGGTAGTTATTTTTTATCCCGATTAAAATATAACTCTGGAATGTATTTAGCTCTAACAGGGAGCAGAATAAAAGCTTCAGATGCAATAGAATTAGGTATTGCCGAATATTATATTGAGTCCAAAAACTACAAAGAGATTTTAAGTCAACTTGCGGCTGGTGAAATACCAGATAGAATACTCTCATCATATAATTCAAATATTCCCTCATCAATAGCTGCAAATTTTCAGCAAATTAATGAATTATTTTGCGGTAATACAATAGAGGAAATCTTTGAAAAATTAGAGACTAATAAATCTGATTTCTCTCAAAAAACTCTCAATATTTTAAAATCAAAATCACCGACTTCTCTTAAAATTACTTTTAAACAAATAAGAGAGGGCTCAAAATTAAATTTTGAAGAATGTCTAAGAATGGAATATAGAATGGTATCAAAAGTTATGTCAGATCATGACTTCTATGAGGGTGTAAGAGCAATAATTATTGATAAAGATAATAAACCTAAATGGTCACCCAGTAATACTAGAGAGGTGACAGAAGAAAATATTGATAAATTTTTTATGAATTTAAAAGAAAAAGAATTAATTTTTAACACGAGGTAATTATGACAAATATAACTTTTATTGGACTAGGAAATATGGGGCTTCCTATGGCCAAGAATTTAATTAAAGCTGGACATTTGGTTTATGGGTTTGATCTATCCAATGAACAAATGAGTCAATTTTTATCCGCGGGAGGAAAAAAAATAGAAAGCATTCCTAATGCCCTTAAATTATCAGATAAAGTAATAACAATGCTGCCCTCGGGTAAACATGTACAATCAATATATTTAGGAGAAGATGGAATAATAGAAAATGCTAATGAGAATTTGTTGTTAATTGACTCCTCTACTATAGATGTTGAGACCTCACGTAAAGTTGAAAAAATTGCAAGAGAAAGTAATCTAAGAATGCTTGATGCGCCAGTATCTGGAGGTGTAACAGGCGCAGAAGCAGGAACTCTAACTTTTATGGTGGGTGGTGATACTTCAGCATTTAATGATGCAAAAGAAATACTTGATATTATGGGTGGAAATGTCATTCATGCTGGTCAAGCAGGTAATGGACAAGTTGCAAAAATAGCAAATAATATGCTTTTAGCTATATCAATGATAGGAACTTCGGAAGCCTTTAAACTTGCAGAAAATCTCGGACTTGACCCTTCAACTTTCTTTGATATTGCCTCTACGGCTTCAGGGCAATGTTGGTCGATGACAAGTTATTGTCCAGTTCCTGGTCCTGTTCCAACAAGTCCTGCTAATAATGACTATAAGCCAGGCTTCTCTGCTGCACTAATGCTTAAAGACTTGAGACTATCTCAAGAAGCGTCATCTTTCTCAAAATCAAGAACACCACTCGGAAAAAAAGCAACAGCAATTTATGAGGAAATGGAAAAAAATGGAAGCGATGATCTTGATTTCTCAGGAGTTATAAAACTTCTTAGTAAAGAAATTTAAACAAAATGAAAGATAATTTTAAAATACCAGTTTTTGAATATTTCAAAAAAAATGCTCACCTTGATCTTAATGGTTATGAAAAAAATTATAATTTAGCTTCTAAAAACCCTGAAATTTTTTGGGAACAACAAGGAAAACGAATTGACTGGATTACTCCTTATAATCATATCAAAAATGTAAAATGGTCAAATAAAGAAGTTGAGATAAAATGGTTTTATGATGGAACTTTAAATGCATGTTATAATTGTATAGATAGACATTTAATCAATAAATCTGAACAAATTGCAATAATTTGGGAAGGTGATGATCCAAATGAATCACAGAAGATAACATATAAAGAACTTCATAAAAATGTTTGTAAATTTTCAAATGTAATGAAGCATTATGGAGTTAAAAAGGGTGATAGGGTAACTATATATATGCCTATGATACCTGAAGCAGCTTATGCAATGTTAGCTTGCGCAAGAATTGGTGCAATTCACTCTGTTGTATTTGGCGGCTTTTCGCCTGATGCTCTAGCTGGAAGGATTCTTGATTGTAAGTCTAAATTTCTTATAACAGCAGATGAAGGCATTAGAGGAGGTAAAAAAGTGCCTCTAAAAAAGAATGCTGATAAAGCTTTGGAGAAGTGTCCAGGTATCAAAAATGTTTTTGTAATAAAAAGAACTGGTATCAATACGGAAATGACTGAAAAAAGAGATATCTGGTATCATCACGCAATTCAACAAGCAGATGATTATTGTCCACCTGAAGAAATGAAGGCTGAAGATCCCCTATTCATACTTTATACAAGTGGATCAACAGGTAAACCAAAAGGTGTTTTACATACAACCGGTGGGTATATGGTTTATGCGTCATATACACACGAAATTATTTTTGACTATCATGACAAAGAAATATTTTGGTGTACAGCTGATGTAGGATGGGTAACAGGTCATTCATACATAGTTTATGGTCCTCTAGCGAATGGTGCTACAACTTTAATGTTTGAAGGGGTACCAAATTATCCAACAAATTCAAGATTTTGGGAGATATGTGATAAACATAGCGTAAATATTTTCTATACTGCTCCAACGGCTATTAGAGCTTTGATGAAAGAAGGAGACGAACCAGTTAAATCAACTAGTCGAAAAAGCATAAGAATATTAGGAACAGTTGGAGAACCAATAAATCCTGAGGCTTGGATGTGGTATTTTAATGTTGTTGGTGAGAAAAAATGCCCAATTGTTGATACATGGTGGCAAACCGAGACTGGTGCAACTTTGATTTCACCATTACCTGGAGCCACAGATCTTAAACCTGGCTCAGCTTCCAAACCACTTCCTGGTATAAAGCCAGTTCTAATGGATGCTTCAGGTAATATTTTAGAAGGTGAAAATGAAGGAAATTTATGTATTGCGGATAGTTGGCCAGGGCAAATGAGGACTGTTTATGGTGATCATAAAAGGTTTATTGATACATATTTTAGCCAGTATGATGGGTATTACTTTACTGGTGATGGATGCAAAAGAGATAAGGATGGATATTATTGGATAACAGGTAGGGTTGACGATGTAATAAATGTTTCCGGTCATAGAATGGGAACCGCTGAAGTAGAAAGCGCACTTGTTTCAAATGATAAAGTATCGGAGGCTGCAGTTGTTGGTTTTCCTCATGAAATTAAAGGTCAAGGCATATATGCATATGTAACTCTAAATTCTGGAGAAATTGGCGATGAAGAAATTAGAAAGGAATTAGTAAGTTGGGTTAGAAATGAAATTGGACCCATAGCAAGTCCTGATTTAATTCAATTTGCACCAAACCTACCAAAAACTAGATCAGGAAAAATTATGCGGCGTATTTTAAGAAAAATTGCTGAAAATGATTATGCTGAGCTTGGAGATACATCAACCTTAGCGGAACCCTCAGTTGTAGATGAATTAATTGAAAACAGACAAAATAAATAATTGAATGAAAGCAATCGTGATATCTGATAATAATTTAAAGTGGAAAGATACAGATGATCCAATTTGCAAAAATAATGAAGTAATAATTAAAGTTAAGGCCACTGCAGTAAATAGAGCTGATTTAGCTCAAAAAGCTGGCCTTTATCCTGCACCTCCTGGTGCAAGTGAAATTTTAGGACTTGAATGTAGTGGAGTAATTCAAGAAATCGGTAAAGATGTTACAAAAAGAAAAGTCGGTGATGAAGTAATCGCTCTTCTTGCTGGAGGAGGTTATGCAGAGTATGTAGCTTGCCCAGAAATTCAGACTCTACCGCTTCCAAAAAATATAAATTTAACTGATGGTGCGGCAATACCTGAAGTTTTCGCAACTTGTTGGTTGAATTTATTTATGGAAGGTAATTTAAAAACAAATGATAAAGTTCTTTTTCATGCGGGTGCTAGCGGAATAGGGACAGCAGGAATTCAACTTTGCAAATTATTTAGTTGTGATTCATTTGTAACAGCAGGAAGTCAAAAAAAGGTCGATTTTTGTATTGATCTTGGTTCTAAATATGGAATTGTAAGATCTGATAGTTCATATGATGATTTTAAGGATATCTGCCCTTCAGGCTTTAATATTATTCTTGATCCAGTTGGTGGAAATTATTTTGATGAAAACTTAAATAATCTAGCTGTTGATGGAAAACTCATAGTTATTGGAATTTTAGGTGGTAGTAAGGCAAATATTAACCTCGGCAAAATCTTAATGAAAAGACAAAAAATTATTGGCTCTACTATAAGGTCAAGGTCAATAGAATTGAAAGGTAAGGTTATGGATGAACTTTTTAAAAATACGTGGCACCATTTCGAAAATAAAGAAATTATTCCAATAATTTATGATAGAGTACCTGTCAATAAAGCTGAAAATGCCCACGATATAATGAAAAAAAATGATAATATTGGAAAAATCATACTTGAAGTCTCATAACTATTTTACTGCTTCAACACCTTTATCAAGAGTGCTTTCAAACTTATCAAATAATTCATGAATTTCATTTTCCTCAATTATTAGAGGCGGGCAAACAGCCAATACATCCCCTATTGCTCTAAGAATAATACCTTCACCATGACCCTTTTCTGCTAAAACTGGACCTGCGCTTCCAATAGGATCAAAAGGTTCATTAGTTTTTTTATCTTTTACTAATTCAACTGCACCCATCAAACCTACACCTCTAGCTTCACCAACTAATTCTTTATTCTCCAATTCCTTTAATCTCTCCTGAAAAATTGGCTCTAAAGTTTTCACTCTCTCCATTAAACCTCTCTCTTCGAGAATTTTTATATTTTCAAGAGCAACTGCGCAAGCGACAGGATGCCCAGAAGAGGTAAAACCACTTCCATAAAGATTATTTTTTACTGAATTTTCAGCTATTGGTTTATAAATTTTATCTGTCATCAAAACTACACCTAATGGAATATAGTTCGATGTTATTTGTTTTGATAAAATTATCATATCCGGTTCAATTCCATACAATTCGCATGCAAATCTTTTACCTGTTCGTCCAAAACCATTAATTACTTCGTCTGCTACAATAAGAACATCATACTTTTTACAAACCTTTTGAATTTTTTGCCAATATGTTTTTGGTGGGACTATAAGACCTCCTGCACCCATTACTGGTTCGCCAAAAAAAGCAGCTATAGTATCCGGACCTTCATCTAAAATAAGGTTTTCCAATTCTTTTGCACATCTTGATGCAAACTCTTCCTCTGTTTCTCCTTCTTGACCCTCACGCCAAAAATGCGGACATCTGGTATGCAATACTTGTTTTAATGGAAGATCAAAGTCATTATGCATCATTGGAATACCTGTTAGGCTTCCTGAGGCAATAGTAATCCCATGATAAGCTTTAAACCTTGAAATTATTTTTTTCTTTTCTGGTCTATTTAAAGCATTATTGTAATACCATACCATTTTCATGGCAGAATCATTGGCCTCTGAGCCGGAATTAGTGTAATGAGCATGTGTCATGTCTAAACCAACAATTTCTGTTAATTTTTGTGAGAGCTCAGCTACGGCTGGATGAGATTTATGTGTAAAGGAGTGGTAATAAGGTAAAGTTTCAAGTTGCTTTTGAGCAGCTTTGACGAGTCTTTCCTCTCCAAAGCCAACAGCTACTGACCATAAACCTGCCATAGCTTCGATATATTCATTTCCTTGATCATCCCATACTTTTATTCCTTTTCCTTTAGCTATAACCATAGGTCCCTGTTTTTGGATTCTCATAGCATTCGAATAAGGATGAAAATGATGAGCAGCATCAAGGGCAGCATATGAATTTGGTTTGATTTTATTAGTCATATTTATCTCATAAGATTTAAAATTCCAAAATTTTAAAAACAATTACTAAATATTGCAGGTCATTTTATATATTCTAAATTCAGTTAGGAAACAATGCAAAAAGGTAGAATAATTTAAAATTTCGTTACCATCGAATATTAACTAATGCTAAAAGATATTGGTAATTAGAAATTATTCAACTTAAACAACTAATTGTTTTAGCCTTTTTCTTTGGTGAGATGGAGGAACAGTCATTTCCTCTCTGTATTTTGTTACGGTCCTTCTTGCAACATTAATACCCTCTTTTTTTAATATTTGTGATAATTTATTATCTGAAAGAACTTTAACTTCATTATTAATTAGTTGATATATTTTTTCTTTAACAACCTTTGATGAAAGACCATCATCATTGGTAATAACATTTAAAGATTTTGAGAAAAAGAACTTCAAGTCAAAAGTACCTCTTGGCGTACATATAACTTTCGAATTTGTTATCCGCGAAACAGTGCTTTCATGGATATCAAGCTCTTCAGCAATATCTTTTAATCTGAGAGGTTTAATTCCCATAACACCATTTTCAAGAAATGAATTCTGTTTATTAATTATTGCCTTCGCAACTTTGAGTATAGTAGATGCTCTTTGCTCGAGGGCTTTTACTAAACCCTTTCCAGCAAGAAAATTTGCAGATAAATAACTCTTATCAGATTTAGACAGTTTTTTTCTAGACAGTTCTTCCCAATATCCCGAGAGAACAATCACCTTTGGAAGAGTTTCCTCGTTAAGATTAACAACCCAGTCATTTTTGATCTTTTCTACAATTATATCAGGAGCATTCAAATGCTTTGCAAAATTACTATCATCATCAATTGGCGCAGGCTTGCATCTTTTTATCAAATCTAATTTATTTTTAATAACTTCCAGACTCATTTTAAATTTTTTTGCAAAAGTACTAATGTTTTCATTGGCAAGTAAATTTAAATTATCTAATAAGATAGACATATCATGGTCTAGTAAATTTTGTTCTTGCAATTGCAAAGCTAAAAATTCTTCAAATGTGTTAGAAAAAACTCCAATTGGTTCGAATGATTTTAAGATTTTCAAAATATTATCAATATCTTTTGGATTACAATTTAAATTCTCCGCAAGTTCTTTTGTTGTAATTTTTAGATATCCATTGGGCTCAATGAATTCAAGAATTGATAAAGCAATTAGCCTAGAAGTTTTTTGTTTAAATGTAATGTTAATTTGATTTATGATAGATTCATATAAACTATTTTCTGATTTTACAGTTTCTTCGATTATGTTGTCTATGCTTGTTGATGAAGAAGCGTCATATAAATTACTTGTATCGAATGATGCACTACCTTCAAAGTCTTTATCATGTGACAAAGAATTTTCTGAACTATCTTTATCAGGTAAATTATCTATACTATTTGTTGTTGATATTTGATGTTTTTTTTCATCATTAATCTTTTCTAATAAAGGATTCTCTAAAATTTCTTGCTCAAGGTAATTATCAAGGTCAATATTATTTAATTCAAGAAGTTTTATAGCTTTCAATAACTGAGGAGTTAAAGCCATCTTCTGTGTTTGTTTTATATTTTGAACTAGAGAAATTTTCGCCATTGCACACCCTTATTAATAAATGGCATGAATATTGCATATAGTCAAATGTTAACTTTAGACACATTTTAAATCCTTTTACACAAGCATGCATTCTATACTATAACTTAATGTATGTTAAAAATTCCTAACAATAAAAATTTCTTACTTGATAATTATGGCAGAAATATTGATTACCTAAGGATATCTGTAACTGACAGATGTAATTTAAGATGTACCTATTGTATGCCAGAAAAAATGAAGTTCTTAAAAAAAAATGATATTTTAACATTTGATGAAATGTATGAATTATGTGAGCAATTTGTTTCAAGAGGTATAAAAAAAATAAGAATAACAGGAGGAGAACCTCTTGTTAGAAAAGGTCTAATGGAATTTGTTAAAAAATTAAATTATCTCAAGCAAATTAAGTTGATTGAAGAAATTACTCTAACAACAAATGCAACACTTTTAAAAGAAAATATTAATAATATAAAATACTCTGGTATTGATAGAATTAATGTATCACTTGATACGCTTGAAGAAAAAAAGTTCAAAAAAATAACAAGAAGACATGATCTTAAAAAAGTATTAAGTGGAATTTATTCAGCTTTAGAAAATAATATTAAATTAAAAATTAATACTGTCGTTTTAAAAGATACAAATATAGAAGAAATTCCAAGAATAATCACTTGGGCGCATAATAATTCAATGGATATTAGTTTAATAGAAACAATGCCAATGGGGGGTATTGATGGTGATCGATACGACCAATTTTTTTCTATCTCAAATATGAAAAAAATAATTGAAAAAAAATTCGTTCTAAAAAAGTCAAATTACAATACTTCTGGTCCATCTAGATATTATGATGTGAAAGAAACAGGAGGAAAAATTGGTTTTATAACACCTCTATCAGAAAATTTTTGTAGTACTTGTAATAGAATAAGACTTACATGTAATGGAGAGCTCTATATGTGTTTAGGACAGAATGACAAAATTGATTTTAAGTCAATTTTAAGATCTAAAGATTATAATAAATTAGATAACGCCATAAATCTTGCAATGAGAATTAAACCAGAAAAACACGACTTTTTTATTAAGCCTAATATGAAGGAATTTAAAATAAGCAGAAATATGTCAGTTACTGGCGGTTAACAGGATCTTTTTATTATTTCTTCTTCAATTAACCATATTCTATCCTGCCCCCATTGATAAAAAGGGTTTTTATTATTTTTATCTGTTAGCTTAAAAGATGGGACACCCCAGCAATTACCCTCATACATTTCTTGTAAATTATTTTCCAAAATTTTTCTCCAATAATTATTTCCAAGTTCTAATTTTATTTTCTCCCATGGAAGATTAAGTTCATCAACTAAGCTTTTTAGGAAAGATTTTTGTCCAATATTTATACCATCATGAAAAGATGCTATTGTTAATTTTTCTATATAAAGAAAACCTTTATCAAATTCATTGATTTTCGGGAAAAGTGAATAAGCTAATTCTGCGGGCTTACCAAGTGGTGAGTAAATTTTATTCAAATTAATTCCATTTAATCTTCCCTCTCTTGCAGAGTCCATAAGTATATACTCTCCTTTATATCTTGGAATATGCATACCTCGCATAAGCATTGGCAAAACAGGTTTTGTTATCATATTGATATTATATTTTTTCAATAATCTCTTAATTTTAGGAAAACAAATATATGTATAAGGACTATTTAAGGAAGGATAAATTGTTAATTCGAATTCATTATTTATAATTTCTCCATGTTTTTTTAAACTCTCTCTGTTTATTATCTTTTCGTGAACTTCTGATTTTTCAAGACCTAAATGCTTCAACCTCATTTCTAAATGATTTAGCCTATCAATTCCCCAATAGCTCTCACCTTCATAATAAAAAGATGACCCGTTATAATATCCATTTTTTTTTCTAATTAAATTTCCTTTCTTAATTATAGAAATAGTTTCATTTAAATTAAAATTTTCAATACTAAATTTTTTACTAATATCTAATTCTTTTTCAAACCATAAATCTTCCATAAGCACAGAGGCAGTTTCAATAAAATTAGTTTTATCGCACCTCGAAAGAATATAATTTGCTATATCAACATTCTTTTTTTTTGGTAGATCATTGATTTTTTTCTTTTGACCATAATATGGGGCAATATTTCTAACATCATTCAAACAATGGATTTGAAACATATCAGGTTCAGGAGTAGTTTTTTTTGAGGGAATACCAACAAGTATGCATTCTATTATAATGTTATATTTTAACTTAATCTTCTTTAGTAATGGAAGAACTAAAATACTGTAAGGATCATCAACTTGATGATAATAATAAATTTTGTGCTCTCTATTCTCTGAAATTCTTAATTTTTCTCTTTTTTTTCTTTCTTTTATTAATAACTTTTCACTTGACCATTTCATCATCAGTTGATTTCGAGACCTGGCCATAAACTTATTTTTAAGAAAATTCGTCAAATTAATAAACATTCAAAATTATAAATTATTGACAGAATTTATGTCAAAAATTAAATTTTATAATACTAATAATTTATTTTAATGAAACCTTTAAGAAATAACCTTACAAAGATTTTAAAAGTTGATTACCCAATTATTCAAGCACCCATGGGTTGGATTGCTCGTTATCAATTAGCATGTGCAGTATCAGAGGCTGGGGGTTTAGGAATAATTGAAACATCTTCAGGTGAACTTGAACAAATTCGAAAAGAAATTAAATTGATGCGTCAAAATACAGAAAAACCATTTGGAGTAAATATTGCACAGGCGTTTGTAAAAGATCCTGATATTGTAAATTTTATTATTGATCAAGGTGTTAAATTTGTAACAACTTCAGCAGGTGATCCAAACAAATATTGTTATGATTTAAAAAAAGCTGGTCTAACTGTATTTCACGTAGTTCCATCGCTTTCTGCAGCATTGAAGGCTATTGAAGCAGGCGTTGATGGCCTTGTTGTTGAAGGATTTGAAGGTGGTGGTTTTAAAAATCCTAATGGAGTTGCTTCAATGGTCCTGCTTCCACTAGTTTGTTCAAAGGTAAATATTCCAGTTATCGCTGCGGGTGGTTTCGTTGATGGAAAAACTATGGCAGCTGCATTCTCATTGGGTGCACAAGGCATTCAAATGGGAACAAGAATGGTATCCTCAAAGGAATCACCAGTTCACGATAATTGGAAAAAAGCTATTTTATCGGCTGATGATCAATCTACGGTATTATTAAATCGTTTTTCTAGTCCTGCTTTAAGGGCTCTTCGAACAGAAAAGACAAATTCTCTTGAAAAAAATGATGAGATTAATGCAATGCAAGAATTTGGTTCGGCATTAGATCTCTATTTTGGTGGTGATATGGAGGCGTCGATTGCTTTAACAGGACAAGTTGCTGGAAGAATAGAAGCAGAAAAATCAGTAAGAGATATAATCTTGGAAACTATGGATGAATTTTATAAAACAATTGAAAATTTTAAAAAACTTTCTAACTAACTAATCCGATAGTTTAAGAAGTTGTTTACCAAAGTTTTTGCCTTTAAATAAGTTTGCTAGAGTTTCAGGACAATTTTCAAGTCCTTCAGCAATATCTTCTTTATAAATAATTTTTCCTTCAGCAACCCAACCTGCTAATTCCATTATGGCATGAGGGAATTGCTCGGCGTAATCTAGTACGATAAAACCTTCCATCCTACCTCTTTGGATAATCAAATTAAAAACTGTAGAAGGACCAGGAGCCAACCTTTCCATTGTATATCCAGATGAAATCCCACCACACATTACAACTCTTGCCTTTTGAGCAATATTTCCTAAAGCAATTTCAAGAATAGAACCTCCTACATTATCAAAGTAAATATCCAATCCTTTTGGAGCTAATTCTGTAACTCTTTTTGCGACATCCTCATTTTTATAATCTATACAACTATCAAAACCTGCTTCTTCAACGACCCACTTACACTTATCTGAACCTCCAGCAATACCTATTACATTTGTTGCACCTTTAATTCTTGCTATTTGACCTGCAACTGATCCAGTTGCACCAGCAGCACCAGAAATCAGAACAGTATTGTTTTTTTCTGGTTTTCCAATATCTATCATTCCAAAATATGCTGTTAGTCCTGTTACCCCATAGATACTCAGAGCTGAAGTTGGTGTAATACCTTCAGGTAGCTTACGTGGCGGCATAAAACCTTTTTCATCGCCTGAAATAGCATATTCTTGCCAACCAAAAGATCCTTGAACAATATCATCAATTGAGAAATTTTCATTTTTTGACTCAATAACTCTTCCAACAGAACTTGCTCTCATAATTTCACCAATTTTAACAGGGGGAATGTAAGATGGAACATCATTTAACCAACCTCTTTGGGTTGGATCAAATGATAAAAAAAGATTTTTAATTAAAATCTCACCATCCTCAATGTCTCTAACTTCTTCCTCAACTAACTCAAAGTTTTCTGGAGAAACATTACCCATCATTGGTCTAGTTTTTAGTTTCAACATGCGATTAATAATTTGATTTGCCATAAGTTACCCCTAAATATCACTACCATAAAATTAATCATAATTATAATTTAAATTCTATCCTTTTATATTTAAATTTTTATGCATAAATTAATCTATTAATAGTTATGAATATGAAAAAAAAATTTTCTAATATAAACATTGGTCTTTTTATTGGTTTAACTCTATTTTTAGTTATTAATCTATCACCCAAACCTGATGGATTAAGTTCTGAAGCGTGGTATGTTGCAGCTGTCGGTGTTTTAATTGCCGTATTATGGGCTTCCGAAGCTATTCCATTATTTGTAACAGCATTATTTCCACTAGTTTTTTTTCCATTACTTGGTGTTTCTTCATTTGCCGATACAGCAATTCCATATGCAAACAAAAATATTTTCTTATTTCTGGGTGGTTTTATTCTTGCTTTAAGTATCCAAAAGTCCAATCTACATGAGCGCATAGCTCTGAATATTTTACGTTTTGCAGGAAAAAGTGGGCCGAGTTTAATAGCTGGCTTTATGTTTGTAAGTGCTTTTTTGTCCATGTGGATGATGAATACATCAACAACATTAATGTTGCTTCCGATAGGTATTTCCGTCGCTCATATAATTAACGAACAAAATCAAATTACAGATGGAAACTCTGATTTTGCAAAAGCTCTTCTTTTAGGTATTGCTTATGCAGCAAGTATTGGTGGTATGGCAACATTAGTAGGTACTGCACCTAATGCAATTTTTGCCAGCTTTATTGAAACCAATTATGGTGTAGAGATTAGTTTTAGAACATGGATGACAATTGGGTTACCAGTTGTGCTTCTTTTACTCCCGCTTTCATGGATAACTTTATCAAAAATTGTTTATTCAACAGATTTTTTGAAAGGTGGCGATACAGCTATTCATCTTCAAAACCAATATAAAAAATTAGGCCCCATGACAATTCCTGAAAAAAGAGTTGCAATAATTTTTTCTTTAACTGCGCTATCATGGATGTTTAGGGATTTAATTCAATTACTTCCCTTCCTTAATAATTTAACTGACCATGTTATAGCAATGATTTCAGCAATAACGCTGTTCCTTGTTTCAGATGGCAGTAAAGATGGCAAATTAATGGATTGGGAAAATGCTCAGAAAGTTCCTTGGAATCTCCTAATTCTTTTTGGCGGGGGTTTAAGCTTAGCAAATGCTGTTGCTTCCACTGGATTAGCTGCATGGCTAGGAAATGGTTTGGAACCATTTGGCGTATTAGGACTTATAGCTCTAATATTTGCCGCCGTAACATTAATTGTTTTTCTTACTGAGTTAACATCTAATATTGCTACAACAAGTGTTTTCTTACCTGTTATTGCTGCTTTAGCAATTGGTCTAGGTGAAGACCCAATAATGTTCGGTGCCTCAATAACTTTAGCGGCAAGTTGTGCTTTTATGCTTCCAGTTGCAACTCCACCAAATCTAATAGTTTATGGTTCTGGTTTTATAAGTATAAGATCTATGATGATAAGTGGTGTTGCATTAAACATTATTGGTATTATCATAATTGCGTTAATTTCTGTTTTCTTAATACCTTATGTGATGTCGTAATTAAAAATGAATAAAGAAAAAATTAATAAATATTCTTACTGGAATGCTAATCTTAAAATTGTTTCAATATTGCTTTCTATTTGGTTTATCTCATCTTTTGGCGCAGGAATTATTTTTTCTGATTTTTTAGATAAAATAAAAATTGGTGGATTTGAACTTGGTTTCTGGTTTGCACAGCAGGGATCTATAATTATTTTTGTCCTCTTAATAGTTATTTATTGTTTTTTAATGAATAGATTGGATAAAAAATTTGAAGTTAGTGAAGACTAAATATGGATGTTCAATTATTAACATACATAATAGTTGGTGCAGCGTTTGCTTTATATATCGCAATAGCTCTTTGGTCTAGAGCATCCTCAACTGGCGAATTTTATGTTGCAGGAGGTGGAGTTCACCCTATTGCTAATGGAATGGCAACTGCAGCAGACTGGATGTCAGCCGCATCATTTATATCTATGGCTGGAATAATTTCATTTATGGGAAGAGATGGTTCAGTTTACCTAATGGGCTGGACAGGTGGTTATGTATTGCTAGCTCTTTTATTAGCACCTTATTTAAGAAAATTCGGCAAATTTACTGTTCCTGATTTTATAGGTGATAGATATTACTCAAATATAGCAAGATTAGTTGCTGTAATTTGTCTTATATTTATTTCTTTTACATACATAGCTGGTCAAATGCGTGGTGTTGGAATCGTATTTTCTAGATTCCTAGAAGTTGATATTAACACTGGCGTTATAATAGGTATGGCAATTGTTTTTATTTATGCCGTTTTAGGTGGCATGAAAGGCATTACTTATACTCAAGTTGCTCAATATTGTGTTTTAATTTTTGCTTATATGGTACCAGCTATTTTTATTTCTATATTAATGACTGGGAATCCGATACCGCAATTAGGATTTGGCTCTAAACTTTTAAGCGAAGACATATATTTACTGGATAAGCTCAATCAAGTCTTAAATGATATTGGATTTAACTCATATACTGAATTTAAAAAGTCAAAAATTGATATTTTTTGTATAACTGCAGCTTTAATGATTGGTACTGCAGGTCTTCCTCATGTGATAGTCCGTTTTTTTACAGTTCCAAGGGTTAAGGATGCAAGGACATCTGCAGGTTGGGCACTTCTTTTCATAGCAATCTTATACTTAACAGCTCCTGCGGTATCTTCGTTTGCTCGGTTAAATTTTATTAATACTATTGATAATACAGCTTATACAGATACACCCAACTGGTTTAAAAATTGGGAAGATATAGGTTTAATTTCTTGGACAGATAAAAATAAAGATGGAATTATTCAGTATCGATCAGGAAATGCTCTCGAGAAAAATAAACCTCAATTTACATCGGAACGAGGACAATATAACCAAAGATTAGTTCTTAATAATCCCATATCAAATGAAAATGAAATATATATAGATAGAGATATAATGGTTTTAGCAAATCCAGAAATTGCAAAATTACCTAACTGGGTAATTGCTCTTGTTGCCGCAGGAGCACTTGCCGCAGCTCTTTCAACTGCCGCAGGTTTGCTCCTTGTAATATCGTCAGCTGTCAGTCATGATCTTATGAAAAAAACACTTAAACCTTCAATTACTGAAAAACAAGAACTACTTTTGGCAAGAATATCAGCAGCAACAGCTATAATAATTGCAGGTATTTTTGGAATTTACCCCCCAGCTTTTGTTGCTCAGGTTGTCGCTTTTGCTTTTGGTTTGGCTGCGGCATCAATATTTCCAGCAATAGTAATGGGAATCTTTTCAAAACGAATGAATAAATATGGTGCAATATTTGGTATGTTATCTGGTCTAATTTTTACTGCATCATATATTGTATTTTTTAAATTTGTATCACCCGAATATAACGTATCTGAATATTGGTTATTTGGAATTTCTCCCGAGGGAATTGGCGTGATTGGTATGATACTTAATTTTTTGGTTGCCATTATAATTTCTTCATTCTCAAAACAACCTCCAATTGAAGTTTATGAAATTGTTGATAACATAAGAATGCCGGAGGAAAAATAAATGGTGAAATATAAATTTAATAATGAAGTGAGTAAATTTCTTGAAGAGATTAAAGCATTAGGCGGACTTCAAATTGATACATTATCACCTATCGAAGCAAGAAAAATGAGTCTTATGGAAATGCCGTTACCTAATGTTGATTTAGTTGTCGAAATAGGTGCTGATGGACCGTTTGGACCAATTCCAATTAATAGTTATACACCCTTAAATGCACCTTCAAATAAACTTCTTCCAGCAATAGTTTATTATCATGGAGGTGGCTGGGTAGTTGGATCTAGAAAAGGATCAGATGCATTATGCAGATATATAGCGAATAAAACTGGATTTAGAGTTTTTTCTGTTGAATACAGATTAGCTCCAGAATTTAAATTTCCTGTTCCTTTGGAGGACTGTTTTGCATCTCTAGAGTTTATAAATAAAAATCATAATGATTTATTAGTTGATAAAGATAAATTGATTGTTGCTGGTGATAGTGCTGGTGCAAATTTAGCCACAGTAGTAGCTATTATGGCAAAAGATAGAAAAGATATCAATCTTGCATATCAACTTTTAATTTATCCAGTCACAGATGCTTCATCTCATTACCCTTCATATGATGATAATGCAAAAGGTTACTTGCTAGAAAAAAGCAGCATGGATTGGTTTTTCAATCATTATCTTCCGAATGATGAAGCAAAAAAAGATTGGAGAGTTTCACCTATCTTAGCTGACGATCTTTCAGGTCTCCCGCCTTCATATATTGTTACTGTTGCTGCAGATCCGTTAAGAGATGAGGGTAGAGCCTACGCAGAAAAACTAAAAGAAAATGGCAACAAAGTTGAACATAAAGAATATGATGATACTGTACATGCTTTTTTTTCATGGGCTACTGTTTTTGAAAGTTCAAAAAAAGCAGTTGATGAGGCCTGTGATAGTATGGTTCAAACAATTAGTTAGGTATAATTATCAACAAATTTTGATATAAATTTAAATGATTTCTTGGCCTCAGGAATTGCAAGCCATCCAGAACAAAATACTTGGAAAACATGAAATAGACCTTTCCATTCAATGTATTCTACTTTATCAGGGTTTTGTTTTTTTATCTTTTCATATAATCGTAAACTATCGTCAAAAATTGTTTCTTCAGACGCTACTTGAATTTGAATAGGAGGCATGTCCGTATAGTCGGCAAATAAAGGTGAAATAAGAGGGTTATTCGGATTTTCACCATTACAGTAAGCATCAACAGCTATCTGCATTGAGGGACCTGGTTTAATCATTGGATCTCTATGACCTCTTGTTTGAATTGAGTCACCGCTTAAAGTTAAATCTGTCCAAGGTGAAATAACAATGGCACATGAAGGCATTGCTAATTTTTCTAATTTAATTTTTTGCAACAAAGCTAGTGTTAATCCACCTCCTGCAGAGTCTCCAGCAATGAAAATTTCTTTTGAATTTTTATTTTTTTTTAACAAATTTTTATATGCCTTTAGAGCATCTTCTATGGCAGCTGGAAATGGATATTCGGGGGCAAGTCTATAAATAGGAAATTCAACATGAGAATTTGTAACCAAAGATAGCTGAGTTATAAGCGCACCATGCGTATCTGGTCCACAAGCTACATAACCGCCTCCATGAAGGTAGAGTAATGTTTTATTTGATTTATTTTGTCTATTATTCAATTTCAGTATTTCTAGATTATCAATAAAATAATTTGTATATTCGATATATTGTTCCTTTTTCCAAATATTATTCAAAAATGGAATTGTATCACTACTCATTTCTCTTCGAATATCGGTTGGTTTGGTAATTGTACCAATTTTCATTACTAATTGACGTATTAGGACTGACCAAAATTTACTTCGAAGGCTAGTCAAATTTTTCTCCTTGAATAATTTTTTTTTCGATTAAAGAGTTAATTTCATCATTTGAAAAACCATATTCTTTGAGTATCTCTGAAGAATGTTGACCAAGTGCTGGCATAAATTTGGGTTCATCATATTCATCATCAAGAAAATTGGCAGGTGGTTTAGGACCTTTTATAATTTTCTCACCATTGTTCTTTGTATTAATTATTGAACTATTATTTATAACTTGAGGATCAGAGAATATATCTTCCCTCCTATTAATTTTAGCTGCTGGTACATCGTTTTCTTCCATCCTTTCAACAAGTTCATCGGAAGTAAACTCAGAATATGCATTAAGTAAAATCTCTTGCATTTCCACTACATTCATAAGTCTATTTTCAGTTGTAGAAAATCTTTCGTCTTCTAATAGATCTTCTCTCCCTATAGCTTTTAATACTCCTGAAAATTCACTATCATTGATTGCAACAAGAGCAATATGGCCATCCTTAGTCTTAACTGGTTCATAAAAATCTGCAATGTTAGGTATAGGAGCCCAATCATCTCCATGCCAGGAATAATTATACATAGAGTCTGACCACATAAAGTAAAGTGCTGTATCTAACATTGATAATGTAACTCTCTGACCATTATTAGTTTTTTCTCTTTTAAAGAGTGCAGCAGTCATAGCTTGCGCGGCAGTAAGCGAAGTAATCTTATCACACATTAGTGTTTTCATGTATTTTGGCTGACCGTCAATTGATTGGGCATCGCAAACTCCTGCGGTGGCCTGAATTAGCGGGTCATATACCCTCCTTTTAGAATAAGGTCCGGTTTCACCATATCCCGTAATGGACATCTGAATTATTCTTGGATTAAAATTCTTAATGCTGTTGAAATCTAAGCCTAGCCTATCCAAAGCTCCAGGCCTAAAGTTATCGATAATTATATCAGCAGACTCAATCAGCTTATAAATTATTTTTTTTGACTCTGCTTTTTTTAAATCCATTGCTAGGCTTCTTTTTGATCTATTTACGGTGGCAAACAAGGCACCGCTTCCTTCTTTTATAGGACCCATTACTCTTGCATTTTCACCTTTATAAGGAGGCTCAATTTTTATTACTTCAGCTCCTTGATCGCCAAGCATTGAGGCAGCTAATGGGCCTGAAACAATAGTAGATATATCAATTATTTTTATTCCTTCTAATGGCCCCATTTTAACCCTCCCAAATATATTATTAATTTTAATTAAATATTAATTAGATAATTTTTTCTAGTTCTAATTGAATTTCTTTATGCTTCTCTGGTGTTAGTTCATAACCAATACAAACTATAGATGCTAAAAAGTAGAATATCATTGGAAAAAAAGCGAAAGCGAAGACTATTGACTCTTTTATAGAGTTACTTACTTCATTTCCTGAACTAAAGCCAACTGACTCAAGATAAAGATAAACAATGCCGACAGCTAAAGCACTTCCAAATTTTGATAAAGTTGTTAATACAGAGAAAAATAATGCAGGTCTCTTTTCACCGCTACTTAGTTCATCTGCGTCAGAAATATCAGCCATCATTGCCCTTGTTAGGGTAAAAGGAGCCCCATAACCAATTCCGAATAGAGTGGTTAAAATAATAATCAACCAAAACGCTTCAGAAATATTTACTAAATAATACAGAGGAATATAGATTGATAAAATCAGTGAACATAATAAAGCGGAAATAAACAGGACTTTATGTTTACCGATTTTATAAGAAAGAAACATCCATAATGGCATCGCTAATAATCCAGCAAAAAAGTAAATAAATAAAATTCTACTCGAGATATCTCCCATTTCAAAAACATGAATGGCAAGATAGATAAAAGTTGAGCCAGAAATTGATGAGGCTGTACTGCATAACATTTCAGCAACTAATACTCTTTTCAGAGGATTATTATTTTTTAAAATTCTTTTTATATCAAATAATTTAGGAAAATTTGTACCTCCAAATATTTTATTATCTGGAATAATAATTAAACTTATTATTGCCGTTAATGGAAATGCAACTAATAAGAAATATCCCATTCCTGCAACCATAGTTCGAAAATCATAGCCAAAAATTTCAAGAATAGCAGGAAAGGCAAGAACAGCCATCATACCAAAGATCGAACCAATTTCTCTCCAACCATATACCTGTGATCTTTCATTATATTTAGAAGTTAGATCTACTCCCCATGCTTGCTGTGTGAGACCAACAAAGGTATAGGCAAGATATAAAATGAATAGCCAAAAAATTAAATATATTGGTGTTTTCTCACCTTCAGATGGAATGAAGACATACCAAGAAGCAAGCATTAGTATTGGTATACCAATTACAATCCAATGTTTTCTTCTGCCCCATTTGCTTGGATACTTATCAACTAAAGCTCCCATAAAAGGATCTGTAAAAATATCCCAAAAACGAGCAATCATAAAAATAATACCAACTGTACCAACGCTTAAACCAATTGGACCCTCATAAAATGGCGGAAGATATACTGTTAGAGGTAAGCCTAATGCAGCAAGGGGAACTGCCAATGCTCCATATGAAATAAGGATAGGTTTAGAGAGTTTTGCCATATTGATAAATAAAGAGGTTAATTAATTAACCTGGATTTTTCTCAAACTTTAATGAAGGATGCTTTATCTCAAGCCAATCAGGCTTACTATCAGTCCAACAAACCATGGTTGGTTCGCTATCTGGTTGCGAGTCAAGAACTCCAGTCTTAATTAAGATTAATCCGGGTGCACTATTAGTAGTACTAAAAATTTGTGAGCCACATTTCTTACAAAAAGACCTAGTAACACCAGCCTCACATTCATAACTACCAGTTTCACCATTGATTTCAAAATCATTCTCTGTTACGCCAACTATGGATGCAACTGCACTACCTGTTGCTTTTTGACAATCAGTACAATGGCACAACAAAAAGAACTTTGGCTCTGATTTAAATTTTAAACTAATACTTCCACATAAACAATTTCCTGATCCAGACATATTAATCTCCAATAATTATCTTTAGTTTACACCATAAATAAAAAAAGGGAGACATCTTTAATGTCTCCCTTTAATTTAGTTGATGTGGTAATTAATTACGCACGATCAAGAAGATATAGGATAATTCCCACAGAAATTAACCCAACAAGACCTCCATCACCAAGACTAGTAATAATACCAGTAAGGTTACCAACGATATCACCGCCTACAAAAGGTACAGCACTACCAAAAATTACTTGTAGCACAACAGCAACCGCTATCAATAAAAGTCCAAGTTGAACAACTTCACGTAAAAAGTTTTTAGCATTATTAAGCATGTTAATCCTCCTTTTAACATTAATTAAATGTGATCCCCTCGAATCATCACTTTGACTAGATTTCATAATTTTCTCACTATATTGTCAACAAAACAATCATAATTCTGACAAATTTTTGCCATAATTTATAATTCATATTCTAAAAATGGCTCTAATTAGCTATTTTCAAGCTAAAAATATTTTATATGTTAATTACAAAAAAAATTACAATATATGGTATTTATGCTAAGAAAAATTATTTCATGTTTTATTTTATAACTTTATTACAAATAAAATGATATTTTATGAATATAATTTCACGAATCACTACAAAAAATTAAATAATCATTTACCTTATAATTAATTGGTTGAATTAATTAGATTTTTTAATTTTGTGGTGCCCACGAAGAGAATTGAACTCTTGGCCTCTCCCTTACCAAGGGAGTGCTCTACCCCTGAGCTACGTGGGCAAAATGCAATATTTAATAATATTATTATTTAATATATTATTTCTTATATACTAAGAACATTAATTTAATAGAGAATAATTTATGCGAAATGATCCTTACCTAAAAAAAGAAAAGCTAAATGAAGCTCTAAGAAAAAACCTCAAAAGAAGAAAACAGCAAATAAAACAAAATAAGTTAAATAAAAAACAATAAATGGACTCTTTAGTTATAGACGGTGGAAAAAAATTGGAAGGTAACATTCCTATTTCAGGATCAAAAAATACATGTCTGCCAATGATGATAGCCTCACTAATGACAAACGAACCGGTAAAACTAAAAAATATTCCAATGTTATCAGATGTAAAGACACTTATATCGATTCTTGAGTCGATTGGTTCATCTGTAAAATATAGAAAAGATGAAATTATTTTAGAAACCAAGAAAATAATTAACCACAAAGCTTCATATGAGTTAGTTAAAAAAATGCGAGCAAGTTTTTGGGTTCTTGCGCCATTATTGTTAAGACTAGGATATGCAGAAGTATCATTACCAGGTTTATGTGCACTTGGCACAAGACCTATTGATATTTATCTAGAGTTTCTAAAAAA
>ENA-OSEY01000363-OSEY01000363.1-marine-metagenome-genome-assembly--contig:-NODE-363-length-33618-cov-3.734206_pt1 | contig 33618 bp, 33 predicted proteins | sample MGYA00248465_ERZ534230 | MGnify/ENA primary metagenome ERZ534230 (study PRJEB26409, sample SAMN06344110) | marine metagenome | isolation source: Sea water from surface | place: Atlantic Ocean:Southern... | reverse complement strand
CTACGGGAAAATTCAAAAAGAACTAGAAAATCGTAATTTGAAAATTCTTTTCTCTGGCTTTGAAAGAATACCTCAATTAGTAAACACTTTAGAATATGAACAGAAAAATGAAGTTATTGAATTAATTGAAAAAATTGAGCAAGATGATGATGTCCAAAACGTATACCACACATTAGATATTAAAAATATTTAAAAACTTTTTTCTTTAGAAAAACCTACAAACCCTTTAAATAGAATTTCTAATTTTTTTAAATCTCTAGATTCATCATTTGTGGTATAAAAATTTGGATGTATTATAATTTTTTTACTTCTATAATCAAAGCTAACTGGTACAATTGGTACTTTCAATTGTTTAGCTATGTGATAATAACCGGTTTTAAGATTTTGGACTTTTTGACGTGTTCCTTCTGGCGCTAAAGCAATCCTAAATTTTTTATTTTCTCTAAAAATTTTAACTATTGATTCAACTGAACCACCGGGTCCAGAACGATCTATTGGAGTACCTCCTAAAAGTCTAAAAAACCATCCTAAATAGGGGGTAAATAATTCTTTTTTACCAACAAAATTTATCTGCTCACCTGAGATACTTCTAACCATTAAGCCGACGAAAAAATCTATCCAGCTTGTATGTGGAACTACTGCGACAACATATTTTAATAGTTTAGGAAAACTACCTTGAATATCCCAACCCAGCACTCTAAGAAAAATGACTTTGGAAAATAAACGAAACATAATTTTAGTTTTGCATATTGAAATCTTCACCCGTAAAACCCATCAAATATAAATTTTTTGTAGCACGTGTAATTGCGGTATATAACCATCTCAAATATTCTTTATTTAAACCATTAGGTAAATATGGCTTTTCTATAAAAACATTTTCCCATTGACCACCTTGAGATTTATGGCATGTAATTGCATATGAATACTTAACCTGTAAGGCGTTAAAAAATTTATTTTCTTTAACTTTTGTAAGTCGCTTAAACTTAGACTTTTCATCAACATAATCTTCCATTATATTTTTATAAAGCTTATTTACTTCTTCAAATGGCAATGAAGCTGTCTTGATTTCAAGTGTATCAAGTAATAAAATAGTTTCAAATGGTAGTTCTTCAGGATAATCTACCAAAACAACCTGAACTTCAGCAAAAGAAAAACCATAAATTTCTTTTTTAGATTTTATTTTGATTATTTCAATAATATCTCCGTTGGCAATAAAACCTGGCTTGGATGCGTGCTGAAGCCAAAAGTAATTGTTTTTTAAAACCATAAGTCGATCTCCAATTGATAGCTCATCTTCAAGATTCAATACTTCTCGCCTAATTTGTTTATTAAATAAATAAGCTCGCTTATTTGATCTAACTATAAATACGGTTTGATCTATTCCAGAATTATTGTATGCTGATTCCACTACCTCAAAAATTATATTCCTTTCATTCAAATTTTGAATATCATTACATCCTCTTATATTGAATCTAAACTGATCATAAATATTTTGGTTAATTTGTTTTCTAATTGTAGTTGCATTTTTTAATATTCCAGAGTTTTGCTTTTGTCGAACAACAAAAGTCAATTCTACTGTAAAAACTTTATCAAAAAAAAATCTTTTCAATATTTCCAAATCTAACGCTGGACTTATAGTCAAATTAATTGGAGGAAGTTGTGCTGGGTCACCAACCATTAAAAGCTTACAGTTATATCCATCTCTAACATATTTTACTAAATCATTTAAAAGTGAATTATTTTTGGAAAATTCAGTTTCGATTATTTCGTTTCCAATCATTGAAGCTTCGTCAACTATAAAGATTGTATTTTTATTAGTATTTTTTTTTAAGCGAAAAATAATTTTACCTCTTTCTTCGGATTTAGTATTATAAATTTGCTTATGTATAGTTTGTGCAGGATGATTTGAATACGTTGACATTACTTTTGCTGCTCTTCCTGTTGGTGCAATTAATATCGCTTTATGATTAATTCTATTTAGCTGATGAACTAAAGATCCAAGCAATGTCGTTTTCCCAGAACCCGCATAACCTTTTAATATAAAAACCGAATTCAAATTTTTAGATAAAATAAAACTTGATATTTCAGAAAACCAGATAAGCTGGGATTTAGTTGGTTCAAAATCTAATTTTTTTTCAAGTTGTAAGGCAAAACTTTTAGGGTTCATCAAATCAATCTATTCGCTAAATATAATTTTTTTTAAAAACTTTTGTGATACAAAAAAAATTGTAGATTTGTTTTAAAGAAATTATAATATGAAACTAGGTATCCAAGCAGCTTTATGGATTTTATCGATTTTCTTTGCTTATAAGATATACGATTCCATCAGTGGTCCTATAAAATTTAATCAAATAAAAAACGAAAGATTTGCAGTTGTAATTGACAGGTTAAAAGACATAAGAACAGCGCAAATAGCACATAAAGATGTGAAAGGTCAATTTTCAAATAATTTTGATAGTCTTGTTAAGTTTGTAGATGAAGGAATTTTTACGCTAATAGAAAAACGTGACTCATCATATTTGCAATATGACCGTACATATAGAATTGACATGTTAAAAGAGGTGATAGTTGTGGACACCTTGGGCTTTGTTTCAGTTAAGGACTCACTCTTTAAAAACAACGATTCCTACAAAAAAATGGCTTACCTACCAATCAATGGTTTAGAGGATAGCACTTTTCAAATTAAAGCTGAAATAATTAATAAAAATGGTTATAAAGTCCCGGTTTTTGAAGTTAAAGTTTCTAAAGATATTTTGCTGTATGATCAGAATAAAGACCTTGTGAAGCAAGAAAATGAAACTATATCAGTCGATGGTGTCAATGGCCCAGAGATTATTCTAGGATCTCTAAGTAAAGTAAGTACAAACGGTAATTGGCCAACAATATTTGATGCTAAGCGAGAATAATATTCTACAAAATAAAAGCTTTTCAATTCACTTTTTTAATAATGGTTTTTCATTTTGTACTGATGATAATATAGATTATTTTTCTCACCCTCCTGATACAACTGAATTTGAAAATTCCATTAGAAACTTTTTAAAAAATAATCCTAAAAACTTTGAATATTATAGTATAATTTTTTTTCAACAGCCCTCTACACTAGTACCCAAAATTTTTTTTGATAAAAACAGATTGGATGACTATTTAAGTTTTTATTATAAAAAACATGAAGCTGAAATTATAATATATGATGAATTGAAAAAAGAGTATAACACAAATGTTTACTCTATCCCAAGGAAACTTTATAATGTAATTGAAAAACTAGATGTAGATTTTAATGTCTTTCATTATACCTCAATACTCATAAAAAAGATTTTGAATTTATGCTCAACAGAAAAATTTTCAAAACAACTTTTTGTTCATTTACACTTTGATGCAATGGATATATTCCTTGTAGAAAATAATAAGTTGGTTTTTTACAATAGTTTTGTTATTAAAAATGAAGATGACTTTATGTATTATCTTTTTTTTGTTGTTGAACAGTTTGATCTTGATCCTAATGATTTTGAGATACAATTTTTAGGAAGAATAGATGCCTTTGAGAGTTATTATGACATTGTAAAAAATTACCATTATTATATTACTTTCTCAAATGATAACATGTCAACAAAAATTGACTTCTCAAAACATCACGCACCTTATCTGTCATCTTGTTTTAACTAATGAGAATTATATCTGGGAAATATAAGGGAAGAAAAATTTATCCTCCAAAAAATCTACCAACGAGACCAACAACGGACCGTCTAAAAGAGGGGCTATTCAATATTTTACAAAATAGATTAGAATTTAGAAATATCAATGTCTTAGATCTTTATTCGGGTACTGGTAATATAAGCTATGAATTTGCTTCTAGGGGCTCATTAAATATTACATCTGTAGATCAGAATAGACTATGTACAGTTTTTATAAAAAAAACATCCCTTTTATTAAACACTGAAATCAATGTCGTTCAATCAGAAAGTATCAACTTTCTAAGAAAAAATAATAGCAAATTTCATTTAATCTTTGCCGATCCGCCATACGAAATTGAGCATAATATGTATAAAATTATTATAGATTTGAGTGTTGAAAAACTCTTAACTAATGGTATGTTAGTTATTGAGCACAATAAAAAAATTGATTTTAGCAATGAACCTAGCTATTATATGAATCGAAAGTACGGTGACAGTGTTATTTCTTTTTTTAATTTAAATTTTAAAAAGCAGGCCTGTAAGCCGGATTCTGTCTAGTCTTATCATTTATCTGGGTGTAAAATTACTTGAACACTCTAGCCGCCTACCCCTCTACTCTGAACGAGCCATTCTTATGTAGATTTACTTGGCGTTGCACCACATAGAGTTTACATGATTTCACTACAGCCTAACTGTACATTCTTTCTGTTGCACTTTTCCTCTTCTTATGAAGGACGGGTATTACCCGCTATGCCGCTCTTTGGTGTCCGGACTTTCCTCTTCTATATTTTAGAAGCGATAAGATAGCCTGCGAAACAAATTTAATCATTTGTTAATAATTATAAATGAATATATTTAAGAGTGTTTAATAAAAACTTTATTAGATTTATATATTTGCTTAGATGGATCAATTTATAGTTTCAGCATTAAAAAATCGACCAAAATCATTTGAGGAAGTAATTGGGCAAGACAGTATCACACATACTTTAAAAAATAGTTTAAAAACAAACCAACTTCCACAGGCATTACTTTTTTCTGGACCAAGAGGGGTTGGAAAAACCTCTTGTGCACGAATTCTAGCGAAAAAAATAAATAATTTAGAATCAAAAAATTCTGAAGATTTTTCTTTTAATATTTTTGAATTAGATGCTGCATCAAATAATTCAGTTGAAGACATTCGTAAAATAAATGAACAGGTTAGAATACCACCTCAAATAGGAAAATATAAAGTTTATATTATTGATGAAGCACACATGTTATCAAACTCTGCATTCAATGCGTTTTTAAAAACACTCGAAGAACCACCGAAACACATTATTTTTATTTTAGCAACAACCGAAAAAAATAAAATTATACCAACTATACTGTCAAGATGCCAAATTTATGATTTCAAACGTATTTCAGTAATAGAAATTCAATCTTATTTAAAAAAAATTGCTATTGAAAGCAAATGTAAATTTGAGGAAAATTCACTATTCCTTATCGCACAAAAAGCAGACGGATCTCTAAGAGATGCTTTATCAATTTATGACAGGATGGTCAGTTTTACAAAAGCAGATCTAAATGAAAAATCAGTAGCTGACAATTTAAATCTTTTAGATAATGAGACGTATTGCCGATTAGGAAAAATTATTTTTAATAATAATATCGCTGAATTAATCAAAAGTTATGACCTTTTAATAAAAAGAGGAATAGAAAATATTCAATTTATCAAAGGTCTCGGAGATTTTTTCAGAAACTTAATTTTAGCAAAAGATCCCAAAACTTTAGAATTACTTGAGGTTGGGAAAGAACTAAAATCCGAATATATACAGATTACAGAAAAACTTTTACACACCAAGTTATTAGAAGCAATAGAAATAATAAATAAAAGTGAGATAAACTTTAAGAATGTTAAAAATAAGAGAGTTCATGTAGAACTCATCTTAATGCAACTCGCTTCCATCCATTTCGATAGAGAAAAAAAAAATAGTTTAACTGATGAAACTTACAAATCGTCGTCACCATATAACGAAATTAAAAAGTCACCCCCCGAAGATGATTTAAAAAAAAATGACAATAATGATTTTCCTAAAAGTTTTGTCGAAAATCAGAAAGATGAGAGTTCTATTAAAAACGCAATGAAAATTGAATTGCCAGAGAAGGAAAAAGAAAAAATTCATACTAAAGTTTCAAGTTATTCACTTTCAAGTGTAGAATTGAAAAAAACAGTAACTCACTCTATTAAAAAAAAAGAGAATGAAAATATACTACCAGAAGCTAGATTTGAATTTAAAGATCTAGAAAAAACTCTAAGAGAATATATTGAGCAATTGAAAAAAAGAGGAAAACAAAATATTGTCTCGATTCTTAATATGAATCCTGTCAAATTAGATGATAACAATGATGTAATATTTACTGTAGCAAACGAAATGAACAGGCTGGAAATAAATATTGAAAAAGAAAAACTTCTTCCATTTCTTCATAAAAAATTGGATAATTTTAAAATTAAAATAAAAGTTAATATTGACGAAGTGGCAAAGGATGAGGCTATTTTTTCACCAAAAGAAAAATACGAACACCTTTTAAAAATTAATCCTTCATTAGAAATTTTAAGAAAAACTTTTGACCTTGAATATTAAATTATTATTTACATGTTGGGTTTAAAGTTGCCTTCGGACCCTCGCTGGGTAAACATCGCAAAAAATAATTTGCAAGAAATACTAACCGACCACGCCTATTGCGAACAAAAAGCAGCAAATTCTGCGATTTCTCTTGTTATTTCTTTCCCAGAAAAATCAGAATTAGTTTCTGTAATGTTGGATATAGCTAAAGAAGAAATTAGTCATTTTCAAATGGTTCACAAATTAATTTTGGAGATGGGTTATTCCTTTGGAAGAGAAAGAAAAGACGAATATGTTGTTAAATTAAAATCGTTCTTTCCTAAAGGGGGGAGAAGAAATGATCATCTTGTGAATAGATTATTATATGGAGCACTAATTGAAGCAAGAAGCTGTGAACGTTTTAAAATTTTGTCTGAAGAATTGGAAGGAAAAAAATTGAGATTATTTTATAAAAAGTTAATGATTAGTGAAGCCCATCACTATAAAATATTTTTAAAGTTAGCCCATAAATATGGTGATTCCAAAGAGGAAGTAAATCAAAAATGGAATTCATTATTAGAGCATGAAAAAAATCTCATGCGGGAATTAAAAAATAATAAATCTATTCACGGTTAGTAATTAATTTGGTGTTTTTGTATAATTCTTTTATCATACCATCTGAAAGTCCAACTCTTGGAACATAAACCACTTTTGCCCCACTCCATTCAAAGATTTTAAGAAATAATTTTGTTGCAGGAATAATTACATCTGATCTATCTTGATTAAGCGCAAATTCAATTATACGCTCTTCATATGATAAAGAATTAAGATTTTTATAAATTTTTTTTAACTCATTATATGTAAGAGGTTGATTCTCTTTATTTTTTGAAATTTTATGAAGTTTATTAATATTTCCTCCTGTTCCTAAAAGAAAAATATTTTTATACGGCTTTGTGCAAGTTATCACCCACTCTTTTGCTTTATTCCATGTTTTGCTATCAACTCCATCTTCTAATAAACGTACAGTACCAATTTTTAATGAAATTGATTTTAAAACTCTCTTATTTCTTATAATACTTAATTCAGTACTACCACCCCCTACGTCTATATACAAAATTGTTTTTTTGGAATCAATTCCTTCGAAAACATTACTGTTAGAAATTATTTTAGCCTCTTTTTTACCATTAATAATTTGAATATTTATTCCAGATTTTTTTTTAACTCTTTCAACTACGTCTTTACCATTTTTAGCCTCTCTTAGCGCAGCAGTGGCAAAAGCTAAATAATTTTTAACATTATGAACTTTCATAAGATTTTTAAAAGCCTTCATCGATCTGATTATTTGCTTAATATTCTTTCTGGAAATTATTCCAGTTGTAAATGCATCTTCACCCAATCTTATTGGTACCCTAACCAAACTATTTTTAAGTGTAATAGTTTCTTTCTTATATTCTATAACATTTGATATCAATAAACGTAAAGCATTAGAGCCAATATCTATTGCTGCGTATTTAGTAATCTTCATAAATTGATATTTTTTCTGTAGTACTCGTAAATATCAATTTGTGAACGAACTGGAGGCTTATTATTTTTAATAAATTTATTTTGGGTCTGGCCATTGATTCTTCTTGCTTTTACATTATCATTCCAGATAATATCAAAAACATCAATAATTTGTTGTTGAAGATTATAGTCATATATTGGTGTAGCTACCTCAACTCTATTTTCAATGTTTCGGGTCATGAAGTCTGCTGAAGAAATGTAGATTTTAGGTTTATCAAGATTTGTAAAATAATATACTCTAGGATGCTCCAAAAACTTATCTACTACACTAATTACCTCAATGTTTTCACTCATACCTTTTACTCCTGGTATAAGGCAACAAATTCCTCGAACAATCATTTTAATTGGAACTCCAGCATTACTTGCCTCATAGAGTTTTTCAATCATTGCGAAGTTTGTTATCGCATTTAACTTTAACTTTATGCCACTCGCCAATCCTGATGAAGCATTTTCAATCTCGTTATCAATCATCTTTACAATGACACTATGGGTATAATGTGGTGAGACTATTAGGTGTTTATATTTTTTTAGTTTGTAATGTACCTGAAGAAAATTAAAAACTTTATTTACTTCTCTTAAAACTTTCTGATTTGCTGTAAAAAGCGTGTAATCTGTGTAAATCTTTGCTGTATCCTCATTAAGATTACCAGTACTAATAAAACCATAGCGTTTGTTTTTACTATTAACCTTTTTCTCTACAATACATATTTTTGAGTGAACTTTTAGTCCAGGAATTCCAAAGATTAACTCTATACCAGCAGCTCGCATTTGCTCAGCATAAGTAATATTATTTGTCTCGTCAAAACGGGCTTGAAGCTCAATTTGAACCAAGACTTTTTTCCCATTTTTGGCAGCATTGATTAGCGACCTTGCAACATTAGAAATTTTGGATAAGCGGTATATCGTTATTTTTATAGTTAGAACTTCAGGATCTAAAGCAGCTTCACGAAGAAACTTAATAAGGAAAGAAAAACTATGATAGGGAGTATATAATAAATAATCTTTAGCTTCAATGGCTTTGAATATACTCTTTTCTAAAGAAAGACCTTTAATTGGTAAAGGTTCTTTATGCTCATACTGTAAATCTTTTCTGTCTAATTTAGGAAAGTTCATGTAATCACGGCGATGATGATATCGACCTCCAGGAATTAAACTATCATTCGTACCAACTCCTAAAAGATCTTTAATTACTTCTAATGTGTCAGGAGCTATTTCCTTATCGTAAACAAGCCTAACTGGTTCTGCTAAAAAACGATCTCTAACACTTTCAATTATCTTATTAATGTAGCTTTTAGAAACATCACCTTCCATATCTAATTCGGCATCTCGTGTAACTTTTATCATATGTGACTCAATATTAATAAAATCAAAAAAATTGAAAATGAGATGAAAATGATACCGTATCAAATCATCAAGAAACATAACATATTGTTTTTTACCTATTTTGGGTAAAACAATGAATCTATCCAAATCTCTGGGTATCTCAATAAGTGCAAATTGCTTGTTTTTTATACCCTTAGATTCAAAGCCTAATTTTACAGCCAAAAAAGCTAAATTATCAGAAAAGTCTTGACCAGAATTTTCTCTTACTATAATAGTCATTAGTGCAGGGCTAACTTTTTGTATAAAATACTCTTTCAAAAAAGATTTTTGTTCATCTAAAACTTGATTTTCATTAATAAAATAAATATGCTCATTTTTTAATTTACTTTCGATTTCTGCAAGTATTTCCATACTCTCCCTCTGTTGATAAATAACTTTTTTAGTTATTGTTTTTAGGAGCTCTGTTGCGCTCTTACCTCCAAAAACCTTTTTTCCAGTTTTTTCGGATTGTGCAATTCTTTGGACAGTTGAAAAGCGAACTTGAAAAAATTCATCCAAATTATTTGAAAAAATTCCAATGAATCTTAATCTTTCCAAAAGCGGTACATCTTGATCAGCCGCCTCTTGTAATACCCTTGCGTTGAAATCTAGCCAGCTTAATTCTCTATTTATATATCTTGTTTTATTAAACATATTATCATAAAATTTCTTTTGGCATTCCAAGTTTTAATTTCCCATTTGAGATGTTTTTCCATTTTGTTTGAGAAAATATTAGTTGAGCCCAAGCAGAGGTTGGTAAATGTAAAAAATCAGTTTCTGATAAATATGATATAGCTCCTGTAAATGCAGGGTTATGGCCTACACAAATTACTGAGTTATAATCCTCGGAAATATTAAATATAAAATCTAGTAATTTGGACAATTCAAAAGTGTAAAGCTCTTTTTTTAAGACAATTTTATCGAAACTCAACCCTAAAGTACTTATCATAATACAAGCAGTATGTGTGGCACGATTAGCTGGGCTTGAGAAAATTAAATCTGCTGATGATAAAATATTTGAACTAACAGCAGAAATCATTTTAATACGATTAATTCCCTTTTCAGTTAATGGCCTTTCTTTGTCAGAAACATTCAAATCCCATGAGGATTTAGCGTGACGAAGTAAAATTAACTCCTTCATCTTACGGAGCTAGTCTTTTAATATCCCAAGAATTCTTAATCAAAGTACACAATACCCTGTCATGTAATCTGTTAGGTCTTCCTTGCCAAAACTCAATAGATTTTGGCCTAACAACATATCCTCCCCAGTTCGCAGGTCTCTTAATATCCTTTCTAGCATATTTTTTTCTCATCATGTCCATTTTTTTCTCAAGAATTTCTCTACTCTTTATTACTTTACTTTGCTCTGATGCTAAAGCACCTATTTGACTTCCTCTAGGACGGGATGAAAAATAATTATCAGAATCTGCAGGAGAAATTTTATCTATTTCACCTTTGATTATAACTTGTCTCTCCAATGCAGGCCAAAAAAAAGATAATCCAACTTTTGAATGGTAAGCAATTGATACTCCCTTTTCACTTTTGTAATTAGTATAAAAAATAAACCCTTCTTCTGTAAAGGACTTAAGTAAAACCACTCTTCCTTTTGGATAATCATCTAGACCAAGGGTTGTTAATGTCATAGCGTTTGCTTCTTCAATATTATTATTATTAAGTGCATCATCAAACCATAACTTAAAAAACTCCATAGGTTGAAAATTAATATCTGCAAGATTTAATTTACTTTTATCATATGATTTCCTTAAGTAACCTATATCCTTATTTTCCATTTAAGCGCAATTTACAATCCATTTAACTAAATTGAAAAACTTTTAAGATCTTCAGATAAAATTACGGATTTAAAAATTTTAGTCGCCTCTTGATAAAAGCCCTCTTTATCACTATAACGATTTGAATAATGTCCGAGCATAAGTTTTTTCACACAAGCATCCTTTGCAATTTTTGCTGCTTGAAGTGCAGTACTATGTTTTGTGGTTTTTGCAAGTTCAGAGTGTTTTTCAAGAAAAGTTGATTCATGATAAAGCAAGTCTACACCCTTAATTAATTGGACCAAATTGGGATTAAACGCAGTATCACTGCAATAAGCATATTTTTTTGGAGGATCAGGTTTTAAGGAAATATCCTCATTATTTAGGACTTTACCATCATTTAGTTTTATTGATTTGCCCTCTTGGATTTGACGATAATGATAATGCTCTAATTTGATTCCTTTAATTGCATTTAAATTAACTTTTCGTTTATTTGAGCTAGTTGTGAAAAGAAAACCGTTTGTATAAACTCGATGATCGAGAGGAATTGTTTTTACAGTCAAAAAATCATCTTTGTATATAATTTCACTTTTTAATGACACTAATTCGTGGAAAAAAAGAGGATATTCAGTCCATGATTTAGCTAATTTGAGTTGAAGGGTAATAATTTCTTTAATACCCCTAGGGCCATAGATGTTTAGCTCATCCTCTCTCCCAAGTAATCTGAAAGTACTTATCAGACCAATTAAGCCATAAAAATGATCTCCGTGTAAATGGGAAATAAAAATATGCTTTATTTTAGAAAATTTAACTTTTGCCTTGCGTAATTGAATTTGTGTTCCTTCACCACAATCGATAAGAAAAAGATTTTCATTAATTTTTAATAATTGAGAACTAGTGTGATAATTCTCTCTAGGTGTTGCGGAATGACAACCTAAAATAGTTAATTGCATAATATTTAGCCTAAGTCACGTTGTATCTGTTCAAAGTAAACAAAATCAAATGCTTCTTTTTTTGTTGGTACAAAATTGAAATTGTTGATGAACTTGTTCTCTATGCTGGATGAAATTATAACAACAAAACATTTAGTTATTTTTTTTTGGTGTGCAGCCAATTTAATAAGAAATGATTCTTTTGGTATAATTTTCGAACAATCAATTATAAGATCTAATTTGGAAATTATTAATTCTTCTAACAGTTTGTTCTGTTGATTATTAAAATTACTAAAGTCTACGTAATTTATTTCTTTGTTCTGTTTTTTAAGCATTGATTTTTATATTCAATTTAGAACCCAAAAGATAGATTATAGCCATACGAATAGCTACACCATTTTGAACCTGATCTAAAATAATTGATTGATTGGAATCGGCTACATCACTTGATATTTCGACACCTCTGTTAATTGGTCCAGGATGTAGAATAATAATTTTCTTTTTTAATTGTTTTAATCGATCCAAATTCAATCCAAAATTTTGACTGTATTCTCTATTAGAAGGAAAGTAGACAGTTCCCATTCTTTCATTCTGAATTCGAAGTATATTTGCAGCATCACACCAATTTAAAACTTGATTGAAATCTGAAGATGATGTAACCCCTAAACATTCAATATGTTTAGGGATCAATGATTTAGGACCACAAAGTTTCACTTCTGCACCCATCATTTTTAAAGCATAAATATTTGATAGAGCCACTCGAGAATGCTTAATATCACCTACAATTGCAATACGTTTTCCTTTTAAATTGCCAAATTTTTCAATAAGAGAATATACATCTAGTAAAGCCTGAGTTGGATGCTCATGAGTACCATCTCCCGCATTTATAATACACGAATTTAAATTTTTTGATAAAAAATGTGCTGCACCTGGATTAGGGTGTCTCAAGATGATCATATCAACTTTCATTGCTAATATGTTTTTTACTGTATCTGATAAAGTCTCTCCTTTGGAAACTGAAGATTGACTTGCAGAAAAATTAATTATATCGGCAGAAAGCCTTTTTTCGGCAAGCTCAAAAGATAGTTTTGTTCTAGTGCTGTTTTCAAAAAATAAATTTGCAATAGTAATGTCCCTAAGACTTGGAACTTTCTTTATGGGACGATTAATAACTTCTTTAAATTGTGAAGCTGTTTCAAATATTAGATTAAAGTCCTCAGTGTTTAAATATTTTATTCCTAATAGATGAGAGACGCTTAACTTTTTCATTCATTACTCTTTTCAAGATAAACAATATTTTGATCTGGCTTATTTGACCAGACTACTCTAACCCTATCACCCTGTAAAGCATCAATTTGAACACCCAAATAATCGGGTTGAATTGGTAAGTGACGACTAAAACGCCTATCAATAAGGACTAATAATTCAATTGAATTTGGTCTTCCATAAGTGTCAATTGCTGTTAGTGCTGATCTAATACTTCTCCCGGTAAAAAGAACATCATCGATGAAAACAACATTCATGCCTTCAACTGTTTCATTCATTTCCGTTTTATTAGCACTCAGTGGTGTATCACTTCTTCTATAATCATCCCGAAAAAAAGTTGTGTCTAGCTTTCCTAATTTTAAATTTGTAAAACCCTGTCTGTTGAGTATTTTTGATAGACGATCTAATAATAAAGTACCCCTTGGCTGAAGACCAACTAGTATGGTACTAGAAAAATCACCGTGCTTTTCCTTTAATTGATGACATAGTCTATTTAGAATAATTTCTAATTTTTTTTTACTGATTAGTATTTTGGAGGTCATTCAATTTTATTTAGTAAAAATATTGTTTTCTTAAATTAAAAAAAACCCTTCTAAGTAAGGGTTTTTAACAATAAAATCAATAAGTATATATTTCTATTAATCATCCATTTTATCCTTTAGATTTGCCAAAGCATCTAAATCACCTAGAGTTGTTATTTCAGGATTTGTCGAAGCGAGTTTAGCTGCAGATCTTTTAGTATTTTTTGATTCTTGATCCTTAAAAGTTGCAGTATGTGATGCGACAACTCTTTTAAAATCTTTATTAAATTCTATAATTTTGAGTATTACTTTTTCACCTTTTTTGAGTTTGGACCCATCCTCTTTCTCCATATGCCTTAGAGGTATAAAAGCAGTGATGTCTTCGTTAAATTGGATAGTAGCTCCTTTGTCTAAAACTTCAAAAATCTCAGCTTCATGCGTTGTGTTTAAGGCAAAATCTTTCTCATACTTATCCCATGGATTTTCTTTAGTATGTTTGTGGCCTAAACTTAGTTTACGCCCATCTACATCTAATTCAAGAACAATAACATCAATTTTTTCTCCCAATGATAAAACTTCCGATGGATGTTTTACTTTTTTAGTCCAAGATAAATCTGAAATGTATACCAAACCATCAATACCTTCTTCAAGTTCAATGAAAACTCCAAAATTAGTAAAGTTTCTAACTAATCCTGTATGTTTAGATCCTAGAGGATATTTTGATGTGATGTCTGTCCATGGATCTGGTGAAATCTGCTTTATCCCTAAGGACATTTTTCGTGATTCCCTGTCAAGTGATAAAATAACAGCGTCGACTTCATCTCCCACTTTAACAAAATCTTGAGCAGAGCGCAAATGAGTAGACCAGGACATTTCAGAAACATGCACAAGACCTTCAACTCCTTCTTCTATTTCGATGAAAGCACCATAATCTGCAATTATTACAACTTTCCCTTTAACTTTATCTCCCTCTTTTAAATCTTTTGAAAGTTTATCCCATGGGTGATCGCTTAATTGTTTAAGTCCTAGTTGGATCCGAGATTTATTATCATCAAAATCAAGTATTACTACGTTTAATTTTTGGTCCAGCTCTAAAATTTCACTCGGGTGATTAATTCTACTCCACGAAAGGTCTGTGATATGGATTAATCCATCGACACCTCCAAGATCAATAAACACACCATATGATGTTATATTTTTGACTATTCCTTCGAGTACTTGGCCTTTTTCTAATTGACCTATGATTTCTTTCTTTTGTTCTTCAATATCAGCTTCAATTAATGCCTTATGAGAAACTACAACATTTTTGAATTCATGATTAATTTTGACCACTTTAAATTCCATTGTTTTATTCACATATTGATCATAGTCTCTGATAGGTTTGACATCAATTTGAGACCCAGGTAAAAAGGCTTCAATACCAAATACATCTACAATCATTCCCCCTTTAGTTCTGCATTTTACAAACCCACTAACAATTTCAGAATTGTCATGGGCATTATTCACTCTATCCCATGCTTTGATTACCCTAGCCTTTCTATGGGAAAGAACCAATTGACCTGTTCGGTCTTCACGTGTGTCGACAATGACCTCTACTTTATCTCCAACCTTTAATTCAGGATTATATCTAAATTCATTAAGAGAAATTACACCCTCTGATTTAGCATTAATATCTATAATTGCCTCCCTATCAGTCATATAAACTACTTTGCCTTCTATAACATCCTCATCAGATGTGTCAACAAAATTATCTTTAACTAATTTCTCAAACTCCTCAAGTTGTTTGTTGTCAATGACCTCGATACCTTCTGCATAACTTTTCCAATTAAAATTATCTAAAAATTCAGATTTTTCTGTTCCAGGTATTGAAGATTTATCACTTTCTACATTTTTGATTAATTCGCTCTCAGTATTCGTTTTTGAGGTTTTTAATTTGGCTGATGTCTTTTTAGCAGATGCTACTTTAGTAGTTGTTTTTTTCGCTGTAGTTGACTTTGCTGTTGTCTTCTTAACAGATGCTGCTTTAGTAGTTGTTTTTTTCGCTGTAGTTGATTTTGCTGTTGTCTTCTTAGCAGATGCTGCTTTAGTAGTTGTTTTTTTCGCTGCAGCTGATTTTGCTGTTGTTTTCTTAGCAGATGCTGCTTTAGTAGTTGTTTTTTTCGCTGTGGTTGATTTTGCTGTTGTTTTCTTAACAGATGTTGCTTTAGCAGTTGTCTTTTTCGCTGTAGTTGATTTTGCTGCTGTTTTCTTAACAGATGTTGCTTTAGTAGTTGTCTTTTTAGCTGTAGTTGATTTTGCTGTTGTCTTTTTAACAGCCTTGTCTTCAATGGTTTTCTTAGCCATTTCTATTTCTTTTGTATCCTACCGTTGGGGAAACCTTAAATTACCAAGGCAGAAGGGGTTTTAAATATTTTAACTGCTTTCGGTGTTCCGCACTAATTAAAAGCCTGCAAATATAATAGTAATGGTTAGAACTTCAAATAATAATTTTTTTTTTTTTCATTTTAATACTATTTTATATTTTTTATATGGGTCAATAACTTTTCGTAAACATCATCCAATGTCATATTACTAACATCAATTTCTATAGCATCAACTGCTTTTTTTAGAGGGCTATTTACTCTTTTCGTGTCTAAACTATCTCTCATTATTATGTTATCTAGTACCATTTTATATGTCTGATTAATTCCCTGTTTTAATTGTTCTAAATATCTTCTTTTAGCTCTAACTTCAACTTTTGCACTGAGAAAAAACTTACATTCTGCATTTGGAAAAACAATAGTACCAATATCTCTTCCATCCATAATAACTCCTTTATTTTTTCCGAATTCTTTCTGTTTATTTACCAAAAATGTGCGCAACTCTGGTATTTTTGCCACGTTACTCACCTCATTTGTTATGTAAGTCTTACGAATTTCATGACTAACATCTTCATTATTTAAAAAAATTTTTTGTTCTTCATGAATTTTTTTAAAGTCGATTTTAATTTCAGATAAATATTTCACAAAAATATTTGGTCTTAATGTTCTTTCGGGATCTAACCTTAATGCAAAAAGCGTAGCAGCTCGATACATTGAACCTGAGTCAATATGAATATATCCCAATTTTTTTGACAAGCGTTTAGCAAGGGAACTTTTCCCTGTAGAGGCAGGACCATCAAGGGTAATTATAAATTTTTTAGGATTTGCCATAAAATTTATTTACAACTAAATTGCTGTGAAATTTTTTGCTCCTCTTACCTTTTGACTAGTTATTGAAATTTCAATTACTTCTTTCATCTCTTTCACAAAATGAAATTTAAGTCCTTTCAAATAACTCTTATGAATTTCTTCGATGTCCTTTTTATTTTCCTCACATATTATTATCTCTTTAATTTTAGATCTCTTAGCTGCAAGAATCTTTTCTTTTATTCCTCCAACTGGAAGGACTTTCCCTCTAAGTGTTATTTCACCAGTCATGGCTAAATTCTTTTTTACCCGTTTTTGAGTGAGTAAAGAAACCAGGGAAGTTAGCATTGTGATTCCTGCACTTGGACCATCTTTTGGAGTTGCTCCTTCTGGGACATGAATATGGTAATTATAAGTGTCAAAATTAAATTTTGAAATACCTAATTCATTCGTATTAGCTTTGATATATTCCATCGCTATTGTAGCAGATTCCTTCATAATTTTACCTAAGTTACCAGTTATTGTGAGATTACCTTTACCTAAGGATATAGCAGATTCAATGAAGAGTATATCTCCGCCAACAGCGGTCCAAGCGAGGCCGGTAACAACTCCTGCTACATGATTATTCTCGTAAAAATCTCTATGAACTTTCACAGGTCCTAAAATTTTGAATAAGTCTTGGATATCAGGATTGTTATTATAATCTTGTTTCATGGCGAGGGACTTTGCGGCAAAACGAACAGCCTTAGCAACTTGTTTCTCTAATGCCCTTACTCCAGACTCTCTTGTATAACTTTCAGTGATTTTTTCTAAAACAGATCTTTTCAATTTTAAGTGTTTTTTTTCCATACCATGCTCCTTAAGTTGTTTAGGTAGCAAGAATTTTTGAGCAATAGAAGTTTTTTCTTCAATAGTGTAACCACTCACATTAATCATTTCCATTCTATCTCTTAATGCACTACTGATTGGATCTAAGCTATTAGCAGTAGCAATAAACATAACTTTTGAAAGATCAAAACCCATTTCCAAAAAATTATCGTAGAAGTCTGTATTTTGTTCTGGATCTAGAACCTCAAGTAATGCCGAAGCAGGGTCACCCTGAAAACTAGAAGATATTTTATCAATCTCATCTAAAACAAAAACTGGATTTGATGTACCTGCTTTTTTTAAACTTTGTAAAATTCTTCCTGGAAGAGCACCTATATATGTTTTTCTATGTCCCCTAATTTCAGCTTCATCTCTCATGCCCCCAAGTGAAATACGAACATATTTTCTGCCAAGTGCTTCAGAAATTGACTTTCCTAAGGAAGTTTTACCTACACCGGGCGGTCCAAACAAACAGAGAATAGGTGATTTCATATCATTTCTAAGTTTTAGAACAGCCAAATATTCTATAACTCTTTTTTTGACTTGATCTAAACCAAAGTGGTCTCTATTAAGAATTTTTTCAGCACGGTTTAAATCAAAATTGTCTTCTGAAAATTCATTCCACGGTAGGTCTAAAAATAAATCCAGATAGTTTCTTTGAATTGAGTATTCAGCCACTTGAGGATTCATTCTCTGCATCTTAATTAATTCTTTATCAAAATGATTTTTTACATCAATATTCCATTTTTTATTTTTGGCTTTATTTCTCATTTCCTCAACTTCTTCCTCATACGAAACACCACCTAATTCCTCTTGGATAGTTTTCATTTGTTGATGCAAATAATATTCACGCTGCTGAGAATCTATCTCTGAACGAACCCGAGATTGAATGTCATTTTTCAAAGCCAACTTTTGATATTCTTGATTCATGTATTTTAAGCACATGGTTGCTCTTTGAAACAAATCTAATTCTGAAAGTATTTTTTGCTTATCAGTAACATTCACATTCATATTGGATGCAACAAAATTTATCAAGAACGAAGGGGTTTGTATATTTTTTATTGCAAAAGAAGCTTCGGACGGAATATTCGGATTTTCGTTAATAATTTGTAAAGCTAAGTCTTTAATTGAATCAATTGTTGCAGTAAATTTTTTATCATTTTTTTTTGAGAAACTCTCCTTTATTGACTCAATAGAAGCTTTCATGTAGGGCTTCTCTTCTATAATAGTTTTTATTTTAAAACGTTTTTTGCCTTGTATTATAATCGTTGTATTACCATCTGGCATTTTTAAAACTCTTAAAATCTGAGCAACAGTTCCTATTTTATGAATATCTTCTAAATTTGGATTTTCTATAGCCTCATTTTGTTGTGCAACCACACCAATGATTTTGTTTGTAGCATTTGCATCCTTTATTAGTTTTATAGATTTATCTCGTCCAGCAGTTATTGGTATTACAACTCCAGGAAACAAAACCGTATTTCTTAAAGGTAAAATTGGAACAATTTCAGGTAAAGATTCACTTTCTAATGCTTCTTCATCCTCTGTAGTCATTAGAGGTATTAAATCTGCTTCTGATTCAATATCACGAAGCGACAAATTGTCCAAGTTGCTAAAAAAAGATTGAGCCATCAGATTTTATAAGTCATTTTGTCATATTTTGTTTGTCATATATGGATAAATATCTAATAACAAATAAATATTATGATAATCATGTAATACATATACATATCGACAATAGTTATGCCATTTAAGTTTTTTTGGTATCTAAGTTCAGTGTTTAAATTTTAACAAAGTGAACGGTATAAAAATTAAAATCTTTTGAAAGATCTCTTTTTTGTTTTTATTTTTAAAAATTGACTTTATTTTTTTGGTATTCTAGCTAACATTAAAGCTCCTAGAAAAAAGAATATTATAAAAAACAAAATCCCATTTCTCATGCTTCCTGATATCTGGTCAATCAATCCAAAACATAACATTCCTATTACAATTCCAATTTTTTCTGTTACGTCATAAAAACTAAAAAATGAAGTTGTATCCAGGGTTTTCGGTAATAATTTTGAATAAGTGGATCTAGATAATGATTGTAATCCACCCATTACCATACCTACTAATCCTGCGATGGAATAAAATTGAGATGGTGTTTTTACATTGTATGCAAGAATACAAAGGATAATCCAAATAATATTTATTGCAATTAAAACTCTAATATTTCCAAATCGTTCAGAAGCTCTTGCAGTTAAGATTGCTCCAAAGATTGCAACAATTTGAATCAATAAAATACTTACAATTAAACCGACTGTTTTTTGATTTGAGTCTACCCATGCAATTTCTTCTTCACCAAAATAAGCTGCCACCAACAAAACCGTCTGTAAGGCCATACTGTAGAGAAAAAAGGCAGGTAAAAATCGCCTTAATCTTGAAAGATTTTTTAGTTGAATGAAAACAGATTTAAGTTTTCGGTAACCATTTAATAATATGTCCTTCGTTATTTTTGACTTATGATTACTTTTCGGTAAAAAATAAAACGAATATTGACTAAATAAAGCCCACCAAATTCCCACAGAAACAAAAGAAAATTTCATCGCCTGAAGTGAGGCATCTGTTTTATTTCCATCAATTCCAAATAAATTAGGCTGCATTATCATAGCTAAATTTGCAAGAAGTAAAATTACACTTCCTACATATCCGTAGGAAAACCCTCTGGCACTCACTCTGTCCTGCTGTTCAGGATATGCTATGTCAGGTAGATAGGAATTGTAGAAAACTAAGCTAGACCACAAGCCTATCATCGCCAAAAAATAAAAAATTAAACCTAAATAGATTGTTTCTAGTTCAAACCAATATAATCCGATACAAGATAAGGAGCCTATGTAGACAAAAATTTTCATGAATTTTTTTTTATCACCTATATAATCAGCAATACCAGACAAAAGCGGTGAGAAAGAAGCAATGATTAAAAAAGCAACAGCAGTCAAGAAACTTATAACAGCTGTATTTTTTACTTGATATCCTAAAATATTTATTGTGTTTATATCAGAGAAAATTGCACCATAGTAGATTGGGAATATAGCCGATGATATCACAAGAGAATAAACTGAATTAGCCCAATCATAAAATGCCCAAGCATTTATAAGTTTACTACTCCCCTTTTTTAAAGGAGTTTTTGTAATCATCATTTCAAAATTTGATCTACCAATGTAATAAAATACTATTATACTGAATCAAGTATAATGATAAAGTTTAATTTCAAATTGCGTTTTTTTTAGCTAAAAAAGATTCATTATTTTTGAACAAAAATTACTATGAGAGCAATTCCAATCTTATTTCTCTTAATTTACTTAGTATCGTGTAACGTTAAATCTCAAAGTAATAACAAACATGATAAAAAATATGAAGTCACCAAGACGGAAGACGAATGGAAATCAGAGTTATCAAAAATGTCATATTATGTTCTAAGAGAAGCAGGTACTGAAAGAGCATTTACCGGAATTTTAAACTACAATAAAAAAAAGGGTACATATATCTGTGCGGGATGCAAGGCACCATTGTATGATTCCAAATACAAATATGAATCAGGTTCGGGTTGGCCTTCTTTTGATAGAGGAATTGAAGAAAATTTAGAATACGATGTAGATTATAAAATTGGTTATCCAAGATCAGAATTGAAATGTAACAAATGTGGAGGACACTTAGGGCACATGTTTAATGATGGTCCAAAAAATACAACTGGACAGAGACATTGTATAAATTCTGCTGCATTAATTTTTATTCCTGCAAATGAGTGATTCTAAAAATTTTCCTATTTCAAAATCTGAAGCAGATTGGAAAAAGTTGTTAAAGCCTGATGAATTCCATATTTTAAGGGAAAAGGGAACCGAACTCCCTTTCAGCGGTAAATACAACAATCATTTTGAAAAGGGGGTATACAAGTGTAAAGGTTGTAGTGCACCATTATACAGATCTGAAAATAAATTTGACAGTCACTGTGGTTGGCCAAGCTATGACATGGCTATACCTGGTGCTATTGAGTACATTAAAGATTCAAGCCACGGGATGCAACGAATTGAAATAGTTTGCGCTCAATGTGGTGGTCACCAAGGACACGTATTTAATGACGGTCCCACCCTCTCTGGAAAGAGATATTGCGTTAATTCTGCTAGTATTAAGTTTTCTGAAGAAAATAAATTTTAAAAATTTATTACCCATATTTTGTAAATTAGTAAATGAATTTAAATGACATCTAATGACTGAATACGACATCATAATTATAGGCAGCGGTCCTGGGGGGTATGTTACCGCAATTCGATCTTCACAATTAGGATTTAAAACTGCGATAGTAGAAAAAGAAAGCCTTGGAGGTGTTTGCCTGAATTGGGGTTGTATACCGACAAAAGCTTTGTTAAAATCAGCTCAAGTTTTTGATTATTTAAAACATGCCGAAGATTATGGTCTTAAAATTAAAGAATATGATAAAGACTTTAAGTCAGTAATTAATCGAAGTAGAGAAGTTGCAGCGGGAATGAGTAAAGGAGTTCAATTTTTAATGAAAAAAAATAAAATCGATATTATTAATGGACATGGGAAAGTTCTACCCGGAAAAAAAGTAAGTGTTTCAAATGGTAAAAAAACTGAAGAATACTTGGCAAAGCATATTATTATTGCTACAGGTGCGAGATCAAGAGAATTACCAGCGATACCACAGAACGGCAAAAACATAATTGGTTATCGAAAAGCAATGACTTTAGAAAAACAACCAAAAAAACTTGTTGTTATTGGTTCCGGAGCTATTGGTATTGAGTTTGCATACTTCTACAATACAATGGGGACAGAAGTCGTGATTGTGGAATACCTTGATCGAATTTTACCAGTTGAAGATGAAGAAGTATCAAAACAGCTAGAGCGCTCATTTAAAAAGAGTGGGATTAAAATTTTCACAAACGCTGAAGTAAAAAAAGTTGAGACAAAGAATAAGTCTGTTGACGTTGTAATAAAAACGAAAAGTAACGAGGAAATACTAAATGCAGATATTGTTCTTTCTGCTGTGGGTATTAAAACTAATATTGAAAATATAGGTCTTGAAGACGTTGGTATTGCAATTGATAATGATAAAATTATGGTAAATGATTTTTATCAAACAAACCTACCAGGTTATTACGCGATTGGTGATGTAACAAGGGGACAATCTTTAGCACATGTTGCTTCTGCTGAGGGCATATTATGTGTTGAAAAAATTGCAGGGCATAACTCAGAACCTTTAGATTACGGAAATATACCAGGGTGTACTTATTGCACTCCAGAAGTCGCTTCTGTTGGTATGACAGAAACTCAAGCAAAAGAAAAAGGATATGAAATAAAAGTTGGAAAATTCCCTTTTTCCGCTTCGGGTAAAGCACAAGCAGGAGGAAATCCAGACGGATTTGTCAAAGTTATATTTGATGCAAAATATGGGGAATGGCTTGGTTGTCACATGATAGGTTCTGGCGTTACAGATATGATAGCTGAAGCGGTGATTGGAAGAAAACTAGAAACAACAGGGCAAGAAGTTTTAAAAACTGTCCATCCACACCCTACCATGAGTGAAGCTGTGATGGAAGCTGTCGCAGATGCATATGATGAAGTGATTCACATATAAATTTACATCTTATTCAAACTATTTTTTTATAGATTTAGAATAAATATTTTTAAAGTTTTTTTTGACAGAATTTAGAATTATGAGAGTGATTACCTCTGCCTTATGTTTTTCGTGCTTTTATTTTACCTGTGGTTTTTCTCAAGTCAAATACGAAAAAGAATACCGTATTAAAGAGAACAAGGTTCCTGAAAATATCAAATCATATCTTAGTGAAATTTCTTTTAAAAATAAAATAAAGTGGTACAAAGACGAAGCGCTTAGCAAATACACTTATGAAGCAAAAACTCATCATAACAATCTAAATTTTAGTATCGAATTTGATTCTTTAGGAATCATTGAAGATGTAGAATTTAAAATTGAATGGAAAAATATACCTGAGCTCACTAAAAAAAATATAGAATTTTATCTTGATAGCATATATCAAAAAAAGAAAATTATAAAAGTGCAGATTCAATACACTGGAAAACCAGAAAGTTTGATTAATATCTTAAAGGATCTAAATCAGAATCAAAGATTAGCAAGGAAATATGAAATCGTTTTAAAAGGAAAAGAAAATAAAAAATATCAAATGATGGAATATTTGTTTTCTAATGAAGGAAAATTTGAAGATAAAGCAATTATAATCATGAAAAATACTGATAATCTTGAATACTAACTTTAAGCTAGGGATTTCAACTCTATTTCTTTTGTTAGGTAACTCAATCTTATCACAAAACAAAACTTTTGGTGGCTTACCTCAGTTAAATATTAACAAGATTTTATCAGAAAAATGGCGACTAAATCTAAAAATTGAATCTCGAAATAAATTTTATGAATCTATTAAGGAATTTGAAAATTCTTATAAATTTCAGAACCTTAATACTGATTACAGTATCATTTTTTCGAAACGAATAGGTCTAGGTAGTTCTGTGGCAGGAGGTCTATTATTCCGTTCAGGTGACAAATATTTTAAAAGCAGATATATTCAACAGTTAACATTTGTCAATCAGTATACTTATTTTAGAATTGCTCAACGCTTGTTACTTGATCAAACAATAAAAGTAAACACACCCTTTGAGATTAGATTTCGCTACAGAATGACATTTGAATTACCTATAAATGGAAGATCAATTGATAATGACGAATGGTATTTAAAACTAAATAATGAATTTCTAAATTGTTATAAAAACAAAAAGTATAATCTAGAATTTCGATCCTCACCACTTATAGGGTTTAAATTTTCAGATCAAAACAAACTTGAATTTGGCTTGGACTATAGAAATGAATCGTCACTCTATCAAATGTCAAAACATCAATTTTGGCTAAGCTTAAATTGGTTCATTATTTTATAGGCTTGATGTTTTCATAATTTAATTTAAAACACTTTCAACAGCCATTCGATATGAATCAAGCCCAAAACCAACAATTAAACCCTTTGCAACTGGAGTAATATAGGACACATGTCTAAAATCATCTCTAGCAAAGGTGTTTGTGATGTGAATTTCAATAACTGATGAATCAATACTCTTAATGGCATCTCCTATGGCAACAGATGTATGTGTATAACCACCTGCATTAAGTAATATTAAGTCCGAAGTGAATCCAACTTCTTGTAAGCGATTTATCAACTCACCCTCAACATTAGATTGGAAATAATCAAACAAAATATTTGAATATCTTTTTTTTAAGTTCAAATAATATTCATCAAATGTTTGATTACCATAAAAATTCGGTTCTCTTGTCCCGAGGAGATTTAAATTAGGTCCATTAATAATGCTGATTTTCATTTTTATTATTTTAGTAAATGTATATAAATTCAAATTATTGTCATAAAAATAAAAAATTATGAATTGGCAAAAAGCTCTGGATAATTTTAGAATGTATCTTAAAATAGAAAGAGGCCTTTCTCAAAATTCAATTGAAAACTATAGTTTGGATATTAGATCTTTTAAGAACTTTCTCTGCGATCAAAAAATTGATGAAACACCCTTAAACTGTAAACAAGAAACAGTTAAAAAATATATATATGAGACAGCTAAGATATTAAGTGAACATACTCAAGCTAGAAGAATTTCTGGACTGAGGAGTTTTTTTGATTATTTAATCTTTGAAAAATATAGGTCTACTAATCCTACTGATTTAGTAGAAACCCCAAAATTAGGTAAAAAATTACCCGACGTTTTATCAGTTAGTGAAATTGAATTAATCCTAAAAAATTTAGATTTGAGCCACCCTCAAGGACATAGAAATCGAGCAATTATTGAGACTTTATATGGAAGTGGACTTAGAGTATCAGAAATAGTAAATTTGAATTTATCTAATTTGTTTTTCAAAGAATCACTTATACAAGTCACAGGCAAAGGAAATAAGCAGAGATTAGTTCCTATGGGTAGCGTTTCAAAAAAACACCTTGAAATATATATTAAACAAGTTAGGAACTGTCAAAAAATAGATAATAAATATCAAGACCTTGTGTTCTTGAATAGAAATGGGAAGCGGTTAACAAGACAAATGATTTTTACATTGATTAGGACTTTGGCATCAAAATCTAAAATTGATAAAAAAATTGGTCCACACACCTTTAGGCATTCCTTTGCAACACACCTTTTAGAAAATGGTGCAGATCTTAGAACCATACAAATTTTACTTGGACATGAAAGTATAACAACTACAGAGATTTATACTCATTTAGACACACAACACTTAAAAAAAATTATGAGAAAATTTCATCCAAGGAGTGAAAACTAATTATTAATAACAAGACGAAAACCCTCACCATGGATATTTAAAATCTGAACTTTTTTGTCTCTAACAAGATACTTTCGAAGCTTAGCAATATATACATCCATACTTCTAGATGTAAAATAATTATCATCACGCCAAATTTTATTCAGTGCTTTTTCTCGAGGAAGTAAGTCATTTACATGGAGAACTAGTAGGCGTAATAGCTGATTTTCTTTCGGTGAAAGTTTAATATCTTCTCCATGCTTATAAGTTAAGATGCGAAGCTTAGAATTAAAATTAAAGTCACTAAAGTCAAATTCAAAAATATCATTGTCAGGAATAAACGATTTTTTGTTACGATTTAATGTTGCTTTGATTTTTGCTAGAAGAACCTCTGAATCAAAGGGTTTTGTCATGTAATCATCGCCTCCTATCTTAAAACCCTTTAAAACGTCTTCTTTTAAATGTTTAGCAGTGAGAAAAAAAATTGGAACTTCATCATTTTTCTCTCTAATTTCCTTGGCTAAGGTAAAACCGTCTTTGTAAGGCATCATAATATCTAGGATGCATAAGTCAAAATCAGATTTATTAAACTTTTCAAAACCTTCAATCCCATTTTTGGCAAGAACAATATCATAATCGTTGAGAGTTAAATATTCTTTTAAAATTTTACCAAAGTTTGGATCATCTTCTACTATTAAGATTTTCTTATTCTGATTTTTCATTACAATTTCTTTATCGAATTTAATTAATAGTTACTAGGTAAATAAATGGTGAATGTAGTCCCAATACCGTATTTACTATTCAAATTAATTTTACCTCTGTGCAGATCTACAATTTTTTTTACATAAGCTAGACCGAGTCCGTGCCCTTTTACATTGTGTATATCTCCGGATTCGGCTCTATAAAATTTATCAAATACTTTTCGCTGAATACTAGGACTCATGCCAATGCCATTATCTTTTATTTTTAAAACAAAATTTTCTTCTTGATTAAAAGTTAATATACTGACTTGAGGTTCTCTATTACTATATTTTATAGAATTGTCAAGCAAATTTACAATTATGTTAACGAGGTGATTTTTATTTCCACTAATCACATGTTTCTTGGCTTTAAAATCTGTGATCAATTTACCTGATTTATCATTTAAAATTAATTGTATATGACCGACAGCCTCTTTTATAATCTTATGTATGTCAATTTTGGTTTTTTGAATTGGTTCGTTAGTTCGATCCAATTGAGATATACGTAATACATTCTCTACTTGTGACAACATTCTAATATTTTCTTCACGTATTGTTTTCACATATTTAAGAATCTTTTGAGGTGTTTTAGATACTTTTGGGTTTGATATAGCATCTAATGCCAAGTTGATTGTAGCTATTGGTGTCTTAAATTCATGTGACATATTATTTATGAAATCAGTTTTGATTTCAGATATTTTCTTTTGACGAATAATCTGATATAATGCACTTGAAGACACTAAAACAATGAAAAGAGTTAAAAATAATGAAAGTCCACCTACACTCAATATAGAAGAAAAAACATATTTATCTTTTTCCGGAAAAGAAACTATTAGCTCATATTTGCGTAAACTTTTATCATCTTGAAAAATTGGTATTGAATATTTATATCCTTCTTGTATTTCGATATAATTATTTGACATGATTTTAGTAGCTAATCCATTATCGTATATACCAAACTCATAGCTTGTGACAATCATTTTAGAGTCAAATTCTTTTTTCAACACATAATCTAGTTCGTTTACGTTAAGTCTTTTATGTATAGGTGTATTTGTGGTATAATCTTTAAAAGTGGATCTGATTCTCTGATTTGCAATATTCATTCTTTCAATAGTTTTAATCTTTTCAACTGAGACAGCTATATTATTTTCGCGATTAAAAACATCGTTTTTATTAATTATTGTTGTATTACGAACTTGTTTCACGTCAGTTAATTTTGTCAAAGTATCTCCAAGTTTTGGATCTAAATAAGGTGCAATTTTAAAATCTTGCTCAAGGATACCGAAGGCATAATAAGAAACTAGATTGTTGGTTTTATCTTCATCCAAAAACAAGAATATATTAGCAAAACTGGCATCGTCAGGAGTTCCAATCGAATCAATTAACTTCTCATAAGCTTTAATATAATCTGTCAACTCACGCTCTTGTATTTCTTCAGCAACTCTTATAAGAGACTGTTGTACTGCCAATGAGAACTCTTCTTCTTTATCGTTCCAAGCTGAAAAAATCCAATATCCTTGAAGTATTAAGATGCCAAGGATTGAGATTATCATAAAGCTTACTAATGAAATAAAAAGGTTTTTTTTCATCAATTAATACTTTTAAATTAAGAGGGGTTTGATCAAAAACTGTACTCTTAATTAATTAAGGTAAATAACAAAAGTAAATATTAAAGTTGTCTTAGTAAATATTCTCTTTATTGTTTAACTTTTTAATAAGATATTTTACTTTCTCATATGTTTCCTCCAAACTAATATTTTCAACAACATAATCTGCGTATTTTTCTTTTTTTTCATCTTCCCATTGGTTGTCAATCCTAGCTATTACTTCAGATTCATTAACAGAATCTCTAGCTACTATTCTTTTTATTCTTTCATCTAGTGGTGCTTTAACTAGTATAATGATATCGCATGATTTATAGCTTCCACTTTCAATTAAAATAGCTGCTTCTTTAACAATTACAGGAAAATCTTGATGTTTCTTTTTAAATTTTTCAAAAGTTTCATTTACAGCTGGATGAACTATATCATTTAATGCTTCAAGTAATTTAGAATTAGAAAATACTTTTTTTGATAAGGCTTTTCTATCTAAAATTCCTTTTGCATTGTAAACTTCCTTACCAAATAACTTTAATACAGTTTCTTTCAATTCCACCTCTAAAAGTTTTTTACCAACTTTGTCGGATTCAAAACATGGATAGCCGTGCTCTCTGAAATAACTTAAAATTGTAGTTTTCCCGCTACCTATTCCTCCAGTAAGACCAATTATAATCATTTTCTTATTAGATAATTTACTTCTTTTGGTTCTAAAATTATTTGTTTTACGCCAGCAGGTTTCTTTTGAATATATAATTCTAATTTTTGAGTTTGCCCTTCCAAAATTTTATTATAGTCAGCAATTAATCTAAAATCTGAAACCCCAACATTACCGATAATTTTCATGGGTATTGTGGCCCTTATTTTTGACTTAGCAGGAAATAGTTTTACCTTAATTCCGTTTGGTTGATTTATTAATTCAATAGGTATATTTAGTTCTTTTTCAGAATAGCGGGAAACTGAAAGTTCTATATCTACCTTACCTTTTGAAAAATTAACGCCTTGTATAGGTTTAAGATTTACTTTTTTTGATATGGATTTAAAAACGTCTTCTTCGTAATATGTTTCTGTTTCGACAAAGTAAATGGAATCTAACAGCACTTTTGAGCCTCTGATAATTACACTATCTGGTTTACTAATAATACCATAATCAATCAAATATCCAGCTCTCAAATTTATTTTAGTTCGTGGGAAAACTGGAAGTTTTTTTTCATTTAATCGACTATACCTAATTTTAAAAGAGGATGGATTAATTAGGTTAAGTGATGTGTTATTATAAAGTTGTTGCAGAATGAAAAATTTTTGATTCTCAACATTTAATTCAAATATTTCTCTTCCAAAGTCAGCTTGATTTATATCAATTTTTAAAATATCATTGAATAGCCGATATAAAATAATTTCAATACCACTAGCGGTTATAGAAGTATTTAATTTTTGATTATTATTAGGAATTATGACTCCTTCTGGTATATTTATCCACTCGATATTAAAAGTTTGTTCGACTGTATATGAGTTTGAGAGTTTTGTACTCAACCAAAAGGAAAATGAAATAAAAACAAATAATAAAAAAAAACGAAGCCGATTTTTTGAAGGTATTTTTTTTTTAAATCTACCATTTCCTTCAGTTCCCTTTAACATTTTATAAAAATAGGATTTTAATCAGAGGGGTTTATAGAGTCGATAATTTCCTGGCTAACACCTACACTTGAAAATCCGCCATCATGATATAAATTTTGAAGTGTAACTTTTCTTGTTAAATCTGAAAATAAAGTAACTGTATAATCTGCACATTCCTTTGCTGTGGCATTTCCTAATGGAGACATTTTTTCTGCATATTTAAGGAATCCGTCAAGCCCTGCAACTCCTTTTCCAGCTGTAGTTAAGGTTGGTGACTGAGAAATTGTATTAACTCGTACCTTTTTATCTTTTCCAAAGAAATATCCAAAACTTCTTGCAATTGATTCTAAATATGCTTTGTTATCTGCCATGTCGTTGTAGTTAGGAAAAGTCCTTTGCGCAGCAACATATGTTAATGCGACAATACTACCCCACTTATTCATAGCATCTTTTTGGTATAAACACTGCATCAATTTGTGAAATGATAAAGCCGAAATATCCCAACCTTTTGTCATCCATCCGTAATCCAAATTGGTGTAATGCCTTCCTTTTCTTACGTTTAGTGACATTCCAATTGAATGCAACACAAAGTCCAGTTTCGATCCAAGAATTTCTTGTGATTGGATAATTAACTTCTCTAGGTCTTCAGTATTTGTAGCATCGGCAGCGATTAACTTGGAACCAGTTTTTTCAGCTAGAATATTTATGTTTCCCATCCTCAAAGCGACCGGTGCATTAGTAAGTACATAGCTACCTCCTGCTTCAGTAATTGATTCAGCTGTTTTCCATGCGATAGAATTTTCGTCTAAAGCCCCAAAAATAATTCCCTTTTTACCCTCTAATATTTTGTATGACATTTTTTTTTGTTAGTTATTTAAAGATACGTTTTAATTAATTCATTAATTGTTTTGCATGCTCAATTGCTGATTTGGTTACCTTATTTCCAGATAACATTTTAGCAATCTCCTCTATTCGTGATTTCTGATTTAAAAACTCTAAAAAAGTTGTTGTTTTACCATTATCTAACTTTTTCTCAACTCTAAAGTGATGATTTCCTTTTGCAGCAACCTGAGGTAGATGTGTAATTGTAAAGACCTGCATTTTTGTTGATATAGTTCCCATTACTTCAGCAATACTATTTGAAATTTTACCAGATACACCCGTATCAATTTCATCAAATACTAGTGTTGGTAATTTTTTATATTGTGACAATATTGCCTTTATAGCTAACATAATTCGCGATAATTCACCACCCGAAACAACTTTTTTTAATGTTTTAAAATCACTTCCTCTATTAGCACTAAACATAAATGAAATTTCATCAGTACCATTATTATAGAACTCACTCCCTTTATCTAATTGAATTTTGAATGTAGCTTGATCCATACCCATCTTAGTAACTAACAATTTAAGTTCTTTTTCTAAAATTGATATAGTCTTTTTTCGATTGAATGATAGTTCACTGCTATATTTTCTTAAAGTATTTTCTAGATCTTTCTGTTTTTTTTCAAGATGAAGTAAATTTTCTTCAAATTTCGAATTGTGATAAATGGTTTTTTCAAGCTTTTGTTTTATGAAAATTAAATCGTCTACATTTTTGACTTTATGTTTTTGATAAAGTGAATTTAAATGATCAATCCTTGAATTTAATTCATCTAATTTTTCTGGATTGGTTTCTAAAATGTCAAATTGTGATTTAAGACTCTCTAAAATATCCTCTAATTCAATTGATAAAATACCAACACGATTATTTAAATCCTCATATTTCTTTGATTTTTTGTAAATCCCATTAACATTTTTAACAAGCTCCTTAAATTTATCTAAAAGTCCAAAGGACTCTGATTCGATCATTTGTATTGAATTTGCTATAGTTTTTTGCAAATACTCAACACTACTCAATTCATTTATGTTTTCCTCAAGTTCTTCTTGCATTCCAATTTCTAATTTGGAAGAGTTTAACTCTTCTAGTAAAAATTTATCAAGCTCATATGTTTTTTGAACTTGAGATTGAGAAAAATATAGTTCCTTATACTCTTTGACACAGTTTTTAAACGAAATCAATGTATTTTGATATTTCTTTAGTAATTCTTCGTTACCAGCTAAAGCATCTAAAACTTCAATTTGATATTCATTTTCCAACAATGTTTGTGTATCATTTTGGGAATGAATATCAATTAAATTTAGACTTATCTTTTCTAATAAATTTAAATTAACGGGCGTATCATTAACAAAAGCTCTTGATTTACCATGAGGTAAAATTTCACGTCTTAAAACTGTTTCATCATAATAATCTAGATCATATTTATCAAATAATGGCTTAAGAGTGTATTGATTAATTTGAAATACTGCTTCAACTATACATTTTCTTGATGAATCAAACATGTTTGATAGGTCAGCACGTTTTCCTAAAACAAGAGATAAGCCTCCTAATAGGATTGATTTGCCAGCACCTGTCTCACCTGTAATACATGTCATACCTCCAGAAAAATCAACCTCTAAATCTTCAATTATAGCGAAGTTTTTTATTTTTAATTTAGTAAGCAAATCTGATTTTTTTTAAAAATAAAATATACAAAATTATGCTTTGATTTGCTTCCATCTACCTCCAAAAAACGGAGCAATTTTCTTTAAAACGTCTTCTGTTTTTTTAAAATCTATCTTTGGTCCTTCTTGGAATAAATTTACTATTTCTTCAACCTTAGCATCAAAAAATAATTGTAATAAAAATGCATTTGGTCTTCTCTGAAATAATGGTTCTAAGTCTTGAATTGAAAGCATTAGAGCTTTTTTTCCAGCTATAGGGTCATTTGTCATTTGGTCTAATCCAGAACGATGATAATTATACATGGTCTGACGGTATTCTTTAAAAGTATTTGACCTTAAAGAATCAATTAACCAAAATCTATTCCTAAGACCATCTCCGGGTTTCCATCCTTTTCTAACAGAACTCTGTGCAAGATTTACAACTTGCCTAGCTTTTTCAAAATATCTGTTACCTCCATTCTGCAGAAAAGTATCCGCATCAAGACCAATTATTACATATGCATAAAAGCTAATCAAAGAAATTAAATTGGATTCAAAACTAGATTCATTAAAAAAAAGGGGTTGAAACTCTTGATAAGAAAAAGTAATATCCTTGTCTAAAAAATTTAAAACAGGACTATCATAACTTGTTTGATATACAGGTCTTTCAGATTGGACTTGAAGTGTAGCTTCAAATTGATCGTTACTATAGGCAGAAAGATTAAATACAAAAGAGCAGTTAATTTTTTCTTGATTTAAAAATACTTTTTCTGTCCAAACTTGAGTATTAATAAATTCTTTAAGGGCGCGTTCTAGGGTCTTAAATATCTGTTGATTTGTTTGATTTACTAGATCTGAATTTACTATGACTTGAGCATTTAACTCTTGGGAAGTAACTTGAAAACTAAGAACACAAGAAAATAATACACATAAAATTTTTTTCATTAAGATAATATTTGTTCAAATATACTTTTGGCGCACTCTAATTTTGATTGAAGTGGAAATTTTTTTACTAATTCATTCTTTTTAATGTAAGAAATCTTATTAGTATTAGAAGAAAAACCGGCTCCTTTGTCATTTAAAGAATTTAGAACAATTGCAT
>ENA-OSEY01000361-OSEY01000361.1-marine-metagenome-genome-assembly--contig:-NODE-361-length-33629-cov-4.591321_pt1 | contig 33629 bp, 31 predicted proteins | sample MGYA00248465_ERZ534230 | MGnify/ENA primary metagenome ERZ534230 (study PRJEB26409, sample SAMN06344110) | marine metagenome | isolation source: Sea water from surface | place: Atlantic Ocean:Southern... | reverse complement strand
GCCTCGGTGCCGGCGCCCAGAAGCGCCTCCTTGCCGTCCCGCGCATGCGCCCAGCGCGCCGTCGTTTCCGCTGCCGGGTTGAACGGCGTGTCGAGGCGCGCCCACCCGTCGGTGCCGGTCAGCAGCACCGACTGGCACAGCGTCGCCCCGCTGGAGACCGACATCGTCAGCACCTGTCCGTCATCGAAGCCGACAAGCGCGCTTGCCGAGCGTTCGACATCGAGATGCGCCTCCGGCAGCGTCGTCGCGCCGATCAGCCGCGGCCTGCCGTCCAGCAGCATCATCCCCGCCAGCAGCGTATAGCCGCCGATGTCCCAGACAGGCCCGCCGCCCCAGGCTGCCACATTGCGTACATTTCCCTCGGGCTGCGGCGGATAGGTGAAAGTAGCGGTCACATGTGTGCGGGCGCCGAGGTCGAGGCGGCGAAGCCAGTCCCATTGCGGGTGGTAGCGCACCATGTAGCCGTCATAGAGATAGAGGCCGGCGCGCGCCGCCACCGCGGCCAGCCGGTCGAGCTCTTCCACCGACAGCGCCACCGGCTTCTCGCAGATCACCGGCTTGCCGGCTTCCAGCGCGGCGATGCTCATCGGCACGTGAAGATGGTTGGGAAGCGGGTTGTAGACGGCGTCGATATCGGGGTCGGCCAGCATCTCCTCATAGCTGGAGACGCGGACATCGCCCCAGACCGGGTCCGGCCTGCCGGATGGGTCGCGCCGGCCGAGATGGGTCACCTCGTGGCCTGCCGCGCTGATGGCCGGCAGTAATTTTTCGCGCGCGATCTTGGCATCGCCCAATACGCCGAATTTCATCGAACCCTCCCGAAGTTTCCCGTGCCGGTGCAGAGGCCAATTTCACACCCTTGCATCATGTCTGGCAAGTGGGGGGCGGGCTGTGCCATGCTGGATACGGCACCTCTTATGCCCTACGAACCAGCAACCATCCGGCTCCGCCTTGTCGTCTCCCGCTCCTGCCACCTCCGTCCTGACCCGCATCCATCCCCATGCGCCGGCGATCCTGATCATGGTGACGGCGCTGTGCCTCGCGGCGACCGGCGGGGCGCTGATGAAACAGCTGGCGGGCGAGCTGCCGCCGGTGCTGCTGTCCTGGTTTCGCTTCGCCATGTACGGGATGATCCTGATCCCGCTGGCCTTCTGGCGCGCCGGCAGGGCCTTTCTTCGCCCCTCGCGCCCGGTGGTGCAGGTGGTGCGCGGGCTGTTGCTGGCGGCGGGGAACACCTCCTTCATCATCGGGGTGGTACATGTCGATTACGCGAACGCCATCGCCATTCTCTATGTCTATCCCTTCCTGATGGTGGGGCTGTCGGCGTTGATGCTGGGCGAGCCGGTGTCGCGTCCGGCCTGGGCCGGGGTGGCTGGTGGCTTCTGTGGCGTGCTGCTGGTGATCCGCCCGGATCCGGCGGCGCTCGATATCGGCGCGATCTTCATCCTGTTCACCGGCTTCACCGTCGCCGTGCAGATGCTGCTGAACCGCAAGCTCGGCAGTGAATCCGACCCGCTGCTGGTGTCGATGTGGGGCGCGGTTGTGGCCTCGGTCGCGCTCAGCGTCTCGCTGCCTTTCGTCTGGCAGGTGCCGGCCGGCGACCAGATCCTGATTGTCGCCTTTATCGGCGGGCTGTCGGCGCTCAGCCACACGCTGATGATCGTGGCGATGACCAAGGCCCCGGCCGAGGAGATCGCCCCCTTCACCTATTTCGAGATCGTCGCCGGGATCATCATTGGCATGGTGATGTTCGGCACGCTTCCCGACGGCTGGGCCTGGGCCGGCATGGCGCTGATCGCAGTCAGCGGCATCGCGGTGAAGAAGCTGCCGGGCGTGCTGAAGATGCGGCGCCGCGAGAAATACTGACCGATAATACTGATCAAAAATAATGGTCGGGCCTGCCGCCGCAGCGCCCGGTTCTTTTGACAGGCCCCGGCCGGGCCGTCAGAATAGCCCCTGTTTGCGGTTTTACGAGGCGGTGACGAGATGTCGATAGTGCGGGTGACGGTACGGACCTTCCAGAATGCGGAACATGCAACGCTGTTCACCGGCATCTCGGCTAATATTCCCGACCTGCTGAAAAAGCACGGGCTGAAGGCCGATTGCCGGATCGCGCGATCGCAGGAAAAGCCGCACGAGATCATTTCCATCTGGGTCTATGAAGACGAGGCGCATATGGAGGCGGTGCGCAAGGTGCTTGCCGAATTTTCGAAATTTCCAAATTCGCTGAACCCCAAGGAAGTAGCCTATCAGGCCGATGTGCTGGCCTCCATCCAGGTCGGCGACGGGGGCTGACGCCGGGCCATGACGGAACAGCTAGATGTGCTGATCATCGGTGGCGGGGCCGCCGGGCTGATGTGCGGGCGGGTCGCCGGCGCGCGCGGGCGGCGGGTGCTGATCCTCGACCATGCGAAAAAGCCAGCCGAGAAGATCCGCATCTCCGGCGGCGGGCGCTGCAATTTCACCAACATCCATTCCGCGCCGACGGCGTTCCTGTCGGGCAACCGGCATTTCTGCAAATCGGCCTTCAGCCGCTACACGCAGGATGATTTCATCGCCCTGGTGAAACAGCATGGCATCGCGTTCCATGAAAAGAAGCTCGGCCAGCTGTTCTGTGATGACAGCGCGCAGCAGATCATAGACATGCTGCTGGCGGAATGCGCCGGTGCCGGCGCCGAATTGCGGCTGCGGACCTCGGTCGGCGGAATTGCCGCGCTGCCGGATGGCGGCTATCGGGTGGAGGCGTCGTGCGGTGTGGTGGAATGCGCCTCGCTGGTGATCGCCACCGGCGGGCTGTCGATCCCCAAGATCGGGGCGACCCGCTTCGGCTATGACGTGGCGCGGCAGTTCGGCCTCGAGGTGACCGGGCTGCGCCCGGCGCTGGTGCCGCTGACTTTTCAGGCGAATTTCCTCGAACGCTGCAAGGCGCTGTCCGGTCTGTCGGTCGATGCCGAGGTGCGCCACGGCAAGACCAGCTTCCGCGAGGGGTTGCTCTTTACCCATCGCGGGCTGTCCGGCCCGTCGGTCCTGCAGATCAGCAGCTATTGGGACGAGGGCGAGGTGGTCAGCATCGACCTTGCCCCCGGCATCGACATCGCCGCGCTGCTGACCGGTGCCAGGGCCGCATCGCCGAAGCGCGAGGTGCTGACCGAACTTGCGGCGCATCTGCCGAAACGGCTGGCCGCGAATATACTTGATGAGCTCGGCATCGGCGGGCGTCTTGCCGAGCTGTCGAAGAAGGGCGTCGGGGCGGTGGGCGACCGGGTCAATCGCTGGCAGGTCCGCCCCAGCGGCACCGAGGGCTATCGCACGGCCGAGGTCACGCTCGGCGGGGTCGATGTGTCCGGACTGTCGGCACAGACGATGGAGGCGAAGGCGCAGCCCGGCCTCTATTTCATCGGCGAGGTGGTGGATGTGACAGGCCATCTCGGCGGCTACAATTTCCAGTGGGCCTGGTCCTCGGGCTTCGTCGCGGGCGAGGCGGCGTAGCGTTGCCTTGATTCAGCCTGCCAAAATCCCACATGCAGTGGCACATACAATTTACAGTTTCCTCGGTTTCAGAGTCCGCTATGTCGATCCGTCCCATCAAGCTCCAGTCTGGCGCTACCCCCACAATGGAGGGTGCTGGCGTCCATCTCCACCGCGTGTTCGGCTTTGGCGACACCGACATGTTCGACCCGTTCCTGATGATGGATGACTTCCGAAATGATGATCCCGAGCAGTATCTGAAGGGCTTCCCCTGGCATCCGCATCGCGGCATCGAGACCATCACCTATGTGCTGAAAGGCAATGTCGAGCATGCCGACTCGCTCGGCAACAAGGGGATGCTGAGCGATGGCGACGTGCAGTGGATGACCGCTGGATCGGGCATCATCCATCAGGAGATGCCGACCGGCAACGCTGCTGGCCAGATGCACGGCTTCCAGCTCTGGGCCAACCTGCCGCGTGATCAGAAGATGTGCACGCCGCGCTATCAGGATGTGAAATCGGCGGACATTGCCAGCCTGACCGATGATGACGGCACCAATATCCGGGTGATCGCTGGTGACTATCGCGGCTACCGCGGGCCGGTCGACGGCATCGATACCGACCCGATATATCTGGATATCGCGATGCCGGCGAACAGCACCCGCCGCTTCCCGTTCGATACGCGCCGCCAGGGGTTCGCCTATATCTTCGAGGGCAGCGCGAATTTCGGCAATGCCTCGGACCCGTTCGGGGTGAATGTGGAAAAGGAATTCAACGGCGAGGAACTGAAGATCCGCGACCAGTCCGGAAACCGTACGCTTGTCGTCTTCGGCGCCGGTGACGAGGTGGAGGTGACTTCGGGCGAGCACGGGGTGCGCTTTCTTCTCGTCTCCGGCGCGCCGCTTCGGGAGCCCGTCGCCTGGCACGGCCCGATCGTGATGAACACCCGGGAAGAGCTGCAGAATGCCTTTCGCGAGCTCAATACCGGCCAGTTCGTCAAGCAAGGCGCGGCAGGCTGGATGAATTCGCGAGGCAGATAAAGGCAGAACATGATGTACAGCCCGGCAGTTCCAGACGGCACGAACGCCTCGCTCGACAGTGCTGTCTCGCCAGACGGGCGGCCGGAGGCTGGCATCACCTATCGGGTGCCGCCGCGCTGTGGGGTGGCGGTGCGGGTGGTGGCTGGGCGGTCGATCAGGGTGATCAACACCCATGGCACGCAGGTCTGTGATTTCTGGGCCCTGTGTGATGGCGCGCCGCATGAATTCCTGTCGATGGCGCATTGCCACACCGAAACAGGCGGCATCATGCCGGCCGTCAGCGACGTCATGGTCAGCAACCGGCGGCGCCCCATGTTGACGATCACGTCGGATGACAGCCCGGGGGTGCATGACACGGTGATCGCCAGCTGCGACTGGCCGCGTTATCAGGTGCTGGGATGTAGCGAATATCACGATAATTGCGCGGATAATTTCCGCATGGCGCTTATGGCGATCGGCGAGGCGGCGGTGCATGTGCCGGACCCGTTCAACCTGTGGATGAACATTCCGGTCTCGCCGCAGGGCCGGATCAGCTGGGAAGCGCCTGTCTCATCCGCCGGTCACAGCATCGTAATGCGTGCCGAGACAGATATCATCGCGGTGATGTCGGCCTGTCCGCAGGACCTGACCCCGGTCAATGGCGATGGTCTGGCCCCAACCGAACTGCATTTCCGGATTGAGGATTAGCCGGGGCGCGTCAGTCCCGAGCCGACGTGATGTGGATGCAGGGCTCCGGGCTGCCAAGCAGCCCCACCATTGAATCAGGCTCTGCCGCGAGCACGGAAAACCCTGCCTCTGCCAGCATCCGGCGCAGCTCTTCCTCGCCGAAATAGGCATAGAAGCGCCCGGCCGCATCGCGGGCCTCGCCGGCGCCAAGCTTCAGTCCCATATAGAACAGCCCGCCCGGGAGGATTGCCCGATGGATTCTGGCAAGATTTGCCGGCATTTCGGCGCGTGGCGCATGAAGCAAGCTGAAGCTCGCCCAGACGGCGTTATAGGCAGCCTCCTCCCACAGTTCGCTGAAGCTCTTCTGCACGGCGTCCAGCCCGTGAAGCTCATTCGCCGTCGCCACCATTTCGGGCGACGCGTCGGTGCAGGACACCGTGAACCCGGCATTCCGCATCCTTACCGCGCTGTCGCCGACCCCGCAGCCAAGGTCAAGGATCGCGGCGCCTTTGGGAAGGCGTGCCAGAAATCCGTCCAGCCTGCTGTTGCCGCCAATCTTTGTAACCATATCTCGAAATTTTTCGATGTTCGCTGCATAGGCTGCCATCGTGTCCTTGTCGACCATACCTGCCCCTTTACCTTCAACGTTGCCGCTCAACTTATCCCAGCGCCTTTCCGAACACCAAAGAGTTGAAACCCAGATCAGGCGACCAGTATTTTGCCGCCGTCGGTATCAAAGAAAAAGGCAAGCGAGGGAGCGCCCTCGGCAATCTCCATCAGATTGCCAAGTCCAAGCCAGTCGAGGCAGTCCATGACCATTGCCGGATCGGGATGGGACGCTTTCAGGCCGGCAAGCGCGATGCCGCTGTCGGGGAGCGCAGCGACCGGGTTGACCCCTGGCGGCCATTCGATCAGCGCAGGTAGGATGCCGCCAGCCGCCAGACTGCCATCGTCCGGAACCGTCAGGCGCCAATGAAGATCGCCGCGTGTGACCTCGATGATCCGGCCGCATTGATAGCCGCAGCCGGCCGCTGCCTGTTCGATGTCATCAACCGCCGCCACCCAGCACAGCGCGCGAGGTCCGTCGGCAAGCCGGCCTGCCGTTTCGGGATTGTCCAGCTCGTACCAGCGGGCCCCGTCCGGTGCCGGGGCATCGGGATCATTGGCGATTACCTCAAGGTATCCGTCAGCCAGCCGCATCAGCCTGTTATGCGTCGCCATCAGCGGGTGCTTGCCGCCTCCGGTCAGGTTTGCGCCGAGGCGTGCCTCGACAATAGCCGCAGCATCGCCCAACTGCGCGGCGCCGATCACCACATGATCAAACCGTGAAGCCATGATGTCAGACCCTATCTTTCGCCTGTCCGGAATGTTTGTCTCTCGCAACTATTGGCAATCACAGCCGAAGTTTGCAACGATGGAGGTGGCGCAGGATCCTGCGCAGCAATAACAATGTGATGTTCAACAGACGATCATGCGCGCACACCGTTTGTTCTCGAGCAAATCCCGCCCCATCCATTACGGCAACTATCCGCTGCATCGCCTGCGCCGTCGGGATGACAGGCCGGATTTGTCCGGACTTGCTACTGGCAGACTGTCCTTCCGGCGGCCCGAAGACCCGGAAAGCATCGTCAACGCGATGGCCGAACATCAGGCGATGCTTGACACCATTTGCGATGGGCTTGTGAACGGTGTTGTGTCGGAAATTCCGGACAATCCGGATGAACGTTCCAAGCATATGAAATCATTTGGATATTTCAATGATGCCTCGATGGTTGGCATTGGCCCCTTGGGCGATGAATGCTGGCTTGAAACGCCTGTACGCAATCCTGGCATCGACGATCTTGCCGAAATGATCAACACCCGCCAGACCAAGACGCTGGCGGCGGGGATCGACCAGATCATGGCCGACCTCAAGGATTCCATCAACGCGCCACCGCGCGAGATCGGGCATCACCACACGGCGATTGTCCTGCTCTGGGAATATCATCGTGACCCGCGCCCCGACGAGCCGGGCGGCGCATGGATCCGCGACGCGCAGCCGCACCGGGCCTGCCTTCTTTCATCCGAGGCAGCGGTGGTGATCGCCAACTACATGCGGCTTCTGGGCTTTGATGCCAAGGCGCATACCGGCACAACCTCCGACATCTGCCTGCAGAAAGCGGCCGTCGCTTCGGGCCTTGCCTGGAACGAGGACGGTGTCGCGGTCGCGCCATGGCTCGGCAAGCGTTTCGGAATCAGCGTCGTCACGACCGACATGGACCTTGAACATGACCGGATGCTGGCCCCGAGGGCAGCGCAACCTGCCTCTGATCTTCACGGGATCAACTGGCGACTTGGACGGCATTCCAGCAAGAGCGCCTTCAACCGGGACCCGTTCGCCGATCGTGACTACCGTGACAGCGCCATGGAGCTGGAAAAGCTGAAGCGTGTCGAGACCCCGACAACATATATGGACGAGGCCAACATCCCGCGTGTGCCGAAGCGCACGGACATGTTTGCCAGGTCGCAATTCGGCGATATGGGCAAGGCCAATCAGGATGCGGCGACTGGGGGCTATTACGCCCGCAAGGCCGCGCCGTCCTACGCCCAGCGCCGGGCGCTGGGTGCCTTCGTGCTGTTGCAGGACGGCCCGGCCGAGGACGCGCCGCCGCCGGTGCGCGATGCTGGCTGGTATAGTGACCATCTGAAGGCGGCCAGCTACTTCCTCGGCGTGGATGCGGTCGGGATGTCGCGATGTCCGAAATGGAGCTGGTATTCGCACGACGCGCGTGGTGACGCGGTCACCCCGCCCCATGACCAGGCCATCAGCATGGTCATCGACCAGGGGTTCGAGACGATGGAAGGGGCGTCCGGCGATGACTGGATCTCTGTGGCGCAGTCCATGCGCGCCTATCTGCGGTTTTCACTTCTCGGCGGGGTGATCGCGCGGCAGATCCGCAACCTTGGTTTCAGCGCGAAGGCGCATACGGTGCTCGACGGTGATGTGCTGCAGCCGCCATTGCTGCTTCTCAGCGGGTTGGGTGAGGTCAGCCGCATCGGCGAGGTGATCCTTCACCCGTTCCTCGGGCCGCGCCTGAAGTCCGGAGTGGTGACGACCGATATGCCACTGGCCCATGATAGGCCGATCGATTTCGGCCTGCAGAATTTCTGCGAGAACTGCCAGAAATGTGCCCGTGAATGCCCGTCCGGCGCGATTACGGCCGGTCCCAAGCGAATGTTCAACGGTTATGAGATCTGGAAGTCGGACAGCCAGAAATGCACCACCTACAGGATCACGACCAAGGGTGGGGCCATGTGCGGACGGTGCATGAAGACCTGTCCGTGGAACCTCGAGGGATTGTTCGCGGATGCGCCGTTCCGCTGGGCCGCGTCGAACGTGCCGCAGGCGGCAAAAATTCTCGCGCGGCTTGACGACATGGCAGGGCGCGGCGGATTGAACGATGTGAAGAAATGGTGGTGGGACCTCGAACTTGCCGAGGACGGTGCCTATCGCCCGTCGAGCCACCCTGTGAACAGGCGTGGGCTGAGCAAGGACCTCGACCTTCGGCATGAAGACCAGACCATGGCGGTCTATCCTGCACCGCTGGCACCGCACCCTTATCCCTATCCGTTTCCGATGGACCGTGAAGCCGGGATCAAGGCGTTCGAAGCGCTGGTGAGCGCCGGCGAATACAGGCGCAGGCTGGCGGCAGGCGACACAAGCCACATTCACCGCTATGTCAACGCCGATACCCCGGCAGACCAGTCGCCGGTGATTCAGGCGGTTGTCAGCAAGGTGGAAAAACTGTCCGACCGGATCAGCAAATATGAATTCTCGGCGCTGGACGGGTCACCGCTTCCGGAATGGACGGCAGGCGGGCATATCGATGTGCTCGTCGCGCCGGGGATGATGCGGCAATATTCTATGTCGGGTGATCCGGCGAACCGCAATGCCTATCAGGTGGCGGTGCTTCGCGAGGATGAGGGGCGTGGCGGCTCGCTGCTAATGCACCGCATCTTTACCGAGGGGCGTCGTGTCTTTATCTCGCGCCCAATCAACCATTTCGAACTCCGCGGCGGCCCCGGACGCAGCTTCCTGATGGGTGGCGGCATTGGTGTAACACCGATGGTGGCCTTTGCTCACACGCTGTATCGCGGCAAACGGCCGTTCGAACTTCACTACTCCGTCTCGAATGCCGAAGATCTGGCCTTTTCTGCCGATATCGGCGCCTTCCCCTGGTCGGGACATGTCAGCCAGCATGTGTCTTCGGCTGGCGGGCGTGCGGACCTTGCCAGGATCTTTGCGGGAGCGGGTTCGGATGATCACGTCTATGTCTGCGGTCCGGATGCCTATATGGATGCGGTCCTCGCGGTGGCGGCCGGTGCCGGTATTCCGGATGACCATCTGCATCGCGAATATTTCTCGGTTCCGGAACAGCCGGATTACGAGAATTACGCCTTTGAACTTCTGCTGCAAAAGTCGGGCAAGCGGATCAGGGTCGAGGCGGACGAGACGGCATCAGACGCCCTGATCGCCAACGGCTATGCCGTCGATGTGAAATGTTCTGACGGATTGTGCGGGGTGTGCCAGTGCGGCGTCGTCTCGGGCGACATCGAACATCGCGACTTTGTGCTGTCGCAAAAACAGCAGCAGAGCATGATCATCCTGTGCCAGTCGCGCGCGGCAAAGGAAGACGGCGTCATCGAAATTGACATGTGAAGCCGGCGTCGCGCCGCCAGCTCAGTGGGTCTCGTTGTCACCGGCGTTGGCGCTGTCGGCGAGATAGCGGCTCTGGTCCTTGCCCTGGGCCAGATGGCTCTCGACTGTCAGCCCTGATGCATCATCACTGCGCCAGTCGATGATCGGCACGCCGCGATACGCACGCGCCATCATTTCATAGCGGTGGGCAATTGGCAGGATGCGCTTGGCGATGACCTTCTGGCACTTCTGATAGGCCGCCGGCGATGTGTATTCCCACAGAATGCTGAACTTTTATTGATCCGCGTGGTTCCAGATTCGCGTGATCGACTTGCGCTTTAGCCCCAGCCCGGCAAGCTCTTCCATCACAGCCGGTGTCCAGATCGTCTCGATATCCGCGAGATAACGCTGCATCGCGTCGTCGCTGGTAAAGCGAAGCTCGGTGAAATTCACGCAGGAGGTCGACATTTTTCAAAGCCAGTGTTTCTTGAAACCGTGATACAGCCAGATGCCGTTGCCACGTCAACTGTGAAGCTTAACCCATAGCGGCGTGCCATCACCAAATTCAGAAAATCACTGCCGGGAACATCGGCGCAGGCGCGGTCAGGGTAATTTTGCTAGCCGGTCTGTGATGAGCCTGAAAAAGGCATCGGCATCGAGATCACCGACAACGAACGCATTATGCGGCCGGTCTGTGACCTGCCACCAGTCGATGACCGTCATGCCCATGGTCAGATCGCTTCCGGTCTCGATCTCGACATTGCAGTGCCGTCCCGAGAACATCTCAGGCTGCAGCATCCAGGCGATGGTACAGGGGTCGTGAAGCGGGCCACCGTCGCTGCCGTATTTTTCCTCGTCGAACCGTTCGTAGAATTCCAGCATATCCGCCACCGCAACAGCAGTTTTCGACCCGATGGCGCGGATTGCTGCGGTGCGCGCCGCCGTTGTCATGGCCTTGTGCGTGACATCGAGCGGCATCATCGTGATCGGGATGCCGGCGGTGAACATTTCGGCCGCGGCCTGCGGGTCGACATAGATGTTGAATTCGGCGGCTGGCGTGATGTTGCCACCCTCGAAATAGCCGCCTCCCATCATCACGATCCGGCCGATCCGCTCTGCAATGTCCGGGGCCTTGCGCAGCGCCATGGCAATGTTGGTCAGGGGGCCGATCGGCGCGACGGTCACGCTGCCGCTTTCCTCGGACCTGATAGTGTCGATCAGGAAATCGACGGCATGCCCGTCCTGAAGCGGGGTCGCCGGGGGCGGCAGGACCGGGCCGTCGAGGCCGGTACTGCCATGTACATGCTCAGCTGTCACGAGGCTTCGCGCCAGTGGCCGGTCTGCGCCGGCGAAGACGGGCATGTCGGTACAGCCGGCAAGGTCGCAGATCTTGCGTGCATTCTCCTGCGTCAGGGCCAGCGGTACATTGCCGGCAACGGTTGTGATCCCCAGCACATCGAGTTCCGGGCTGGCAAAGGCAAGCAGCATGGCCACCGCGTCGTCCTGCCCCGGATCCGTATCGATAATCAGCTTCTGCTTAGGTGCCATGATCTATCCGCCAGATGATTGAAAGTTGCTCGGTTGAGTGTCGGCAAGCCGAGGCATTTTTGCAATCTTTGTGGTGTTATTGCACCAGACGGACGGCAAGTCCTCGTGCCTGTCGGGCGATGCTGGCCGATCCAAGCACGTCACCGGCTACATGTGACGTCATGGGGCCAATCCCGAACATATTGCTGTGCGGTGTGCCATCCGCCCGGATCAGCGCAAGCTCGCTCGTCATTGCTGGGCGATGGCGGACAGTCTGGTGGCGCGCTGCGGTCCCGTTATACAGAATACGGGTGATCAGCGGGTCGCGGCCGGCACCGCTGCAGTTGATCACCGCATCTGCTGAAAATCTGGCGCCTGTCGCAAGCCCGACCTCGTGAACGCCATCACTGGTCGTCGTGATGCCGGTGACCATGTCGGTGACAATGTCGAGTTGCCCTGTATCGAGTAGCATCTGTGCCGAGCCAAATGCCTGCGGGCCGGCGCGGAAGCGTGCAAGCGACCACAGCCAGCCGAAGCGGCGCATCAACCTGCCCTGGTCGGCCGGGTCCAGCCGCTGCCAGGCGGCTGAAATATGATACCGCAGGCTTTCAAAGCGACGCTGCCATTCGGTGTCTTCCCAGGGGATGTCCCCCACTGTGTCACGCATGAATTTCAGGAAGCCGGAGGCCCGCACATCCTGTGGCCATTCCAGCGCATTGGCGTCCCGCCAGCCTGTCTGCACCGGTGGCAACATGCCGTCAGGTGCAACAAGATTAATCCTGCCATGATGTTGGCGATGGCGCAGTGTGTGGATTGCGTCGAGTGCCGTCAGTCCACTGCCAATCACCACGACGCGAGCGTCGCTGTCGATTTTTTCGGGCCAGTCGCCGCGCCATGGCACCCTGACGAGAGATGGTGTATCAGCGACCTGCTCGCGAAATGGCCATACGGGAGGCGGATTGCCGGTGGCGAGAACGATTCTTGATGCGTCGGTTGTTCTGCCGTCATCCAGTTCGATGTCCCAGCCGTCGCCAAACGCGGTGATGTTCACCGCCGAGGCTTTGATGTGCCGCAGTGAGGCAAGTGCCGGCCGTGCTCTGATCTCGCTGGCGATGTAGGAGGCGAAATCCCGGCGACGGTAGAATGCGCCGACATCTGTATCGGCTTCCCGGTCACCGGCGATGTTCGTGGCAGCCCAGTTGGCAAAATGGCCGGGATCGTCCGGCCAGACCTGCATGAGCTCTGCCCTGACATTCAACCGGAAATCTTCATTCACACATCCGAATGCCTGGCCGGCACCAAGCGCCTGCGGCCCAATGACGGTAACTTCGTGCATCGGAGCGCCGCGTGCCTCGAGGTGCAGGAGCAGCGCCGCGGCGCTATAGCCGCTGCCAATGATGCACAGGCCGGACGGCGTCACCCCGGCACCCGTCAGCGAAGGCTTTCGGCCGTCGCGGTGAATTCATCGAGGGCGGCTTCCACCCGGTCGAACATGTCGTCCAGCTCGTCGCCATTGATCACCAGCGGTGGGCAGAAACCGATGATGTCACCGGGAAGGGCGCGCAGGATCACCCCGTGCTCCTGAATGACGGCAACGGCGCGCGCCGCGATCTTGTGCGTGGGGTCGAACTTGGCCTTGCTCTCCGGCTCGGAGCTAAATTCCATCGCCCCGATCATGCCGACGGAACGGGTGTTCCCGATGAAGGGGAACCGGTCCATCCGCGCCACTCTCTCGGCAAAACGCGGTGCCAGCCGTTTCACGTTGCCGATGATGTCGCGTTCCTGCATCAGTTGCTGCGCGCGCAAGGCCACGGCCGCGCAGACCGGATGCGCCGAATAGGTGTAGCCATGGCCGAAGATGCCGAGCGACTCTGCCTGTCCGGCGAGCGTGTCATAGACACGGTCCGACATCAGCACGGCCGAGATCGGAAGATAGGCCGATGACAGCGCCTTGGCGCATGTCAGCATGTCGGGCCGGACATCCATCGTCTGCGATCCCCACATCTCGCCTGTCCGGCCGAACCCGCAGATCACCTCGTCGGCGACGAGCAGAACGTCGTGTCGTTCCAGAACTTCCCTGATAGCGGCGAAATAGCCGGCCGGCGGAACGATCACGCCGCCGGCGCCCATGACCGGTTCGGCGAACAGGGCGCCGACGGTCTCGGGACCTTCCTCGATGATCAGTGCTTCGAGCTCGGCGGCACAGCGTGCGGTGAATTCGGCTTCGCTCTCGCCGTCACGGCCCTCGTTGTAATAATCCGGGGTGGTGGTGTGCTTGACGAAATCAAGCGGCAGGCCGAACCCGTTCTGCGCATAGGCGAGGGCCGTCATGCTGGCCGCCGCCATGGTCACGCCGTGATAGCCGCGCCGGCGGCTGATGATCTTGCGCTTTTCTGGCTTTCCGCGCGCGGCCTGATAGTACCAGACCATCTTCATCGCGGTGTCGTTAGCTTCTGAACCCGATGAACAGAAAAATGCCTTGCCGAAGCTCGACCCGTCGGCGGCCGGCGGGGCGATGCTGATCAGATGTTCGGCAAGGTCGATGGCCGGGCCGACGGTCTTGCCAGCAAAGCTGTGATAGAAGGGCAGCTGGTTGAACTGGTCAATGGCCGCCTTCACCAGCTCCGGCTCTGAAAAGCCGAGCGAGGTGCACCACAGTCCGCTCATCCCCTCATAGAATGGTTTGCCGTTGTCGTCATGAACGAAAACGCCGCTTCCCTTCGCCATGATGTGTGGTCCAGAATCCGCCAACATCGACGGGTTGGTGTAGGGATGCATGTGAAAGGCGATATCGCGGCTTGCCGGCGAGTTGCCTGAGAGCGGGCTGGTCTTGGCGTCGTCTGGACTCATGATACGGATCTCCCACGTTGGACGCGGCGCTATGCGGGGGTTGCGGCGTCAGACGTGCTGACCGCCATTCACGTGAAGCTCGGCTCCGTTGATGTAGCCAGCGCTTTCATTACACAGGAAAAAGATGGTCTCCGCCACTTCCTCGGATGTACCAAAACGTCCCAGGGGAATGGAGGGCAGCATCGCCTCCTCGCTTCCCGGTGACAGGATGCCGGTCAGGATCTCGCCCGGCGCGATGGCGTTTACCCGCACGCCACGCTTGCCGAAATCGGATGCCATTTCACGGGTCAGTGCGCTGAGCGCCGCCTTCGATGCGGCATAGGCCGTGCCGGCGAATTCATGCACCCGGCTTCCGGCGATGGAGGTGACATTCACCACCGTCCCGTTGCCCTGCTGCAGCGGTTCGATAAGGGCCCGTGCCAGCATGACGGGCGCGAAGACATTCACCTGAAAGACGCCGTGCCATACATCAAGCGGCGTCGACATCGAATCCATACGGTCACCGGCCTCGCTCTTCGGCGATATGCCGGCATTGTTCACAAGAGCATGCAGCGGTGCGCCGTCGAGTTTCTCGATGAGTTCCCGCGCGCCACTTTCGATTTCTGCCGGTGAGGCAAGGTCGATCTGAAGGTGGTTCTCCTCGCCTGCATCCCAGGGGCAATTGGGATGAAGCGGGCTGCGCGAGCATGTGATTATTCGCCAGCCGGCCTCAGAGAAGCGCTTGACCGTTGCGTGTCCGATCCCCCGGCTGGCGCCGGTCAGAACCATCGTTTTTCTGGCATCCTTCATGCGCAACACGCTAGTCGATTTGCAGCCTGCTGCCAAGGCAGGTCATGATCACAGATGTTCCAGATACTGCCTTGTCAGCGCATGCCCGGGCGCCTTGAAAAATGTTGCCGCCGGCGCCGCTTCAACCAGCCTGCCGTCATCGAGAAAGAGCACGTCCTGCCCCAGACGCTCGGCCTGCGAGCGGTTGTGTGTCGTCATCACAATGGTGGTGCCGGTTGCATGTGCTTCCCGGATCATGTCTTCGACGAACTTGGTGGCGGCAAAATCCAGATGTGCTGTCGGCTCGTCGAGGAAAAGGATGTCGGGCTTCGTGGCAAGCGCGCCGATCAGGGCCAGTTTCTGCTGCTCGCCGCCTGACAGGGCTCTTGCCGGTGCACTCGTCCGGTCCTGAATTCCGGCGCGCTTCATCCAGTCCGCCAGCTCCGTTTCCGCGACGCCGGGGCAGACAAACCGCAGATGTCCGGCTGCTGTCCGGCGCATGATGATCGGTTTCTGGAAGACCATTTTCTGGCGGTCGCGCGGCGGCGCATCGACGCTTCCGGACTCAAGTTCCAGCAGGCCGTGAAGGCAGCTGAGCAACAGCGTCTTTCCGGCGCCGTTATAGCCGAGCAGGAAGGTGATTCTTCCCCTTCGGATATCGAGGGAAACGGAGTCCAGGAGCCTGTTGCCGTCGCGCGACAGGCAGATATCCCGCGCAGACAGGATCATCTCGCTGGTTTGCCGGTCAGACGTCATGGCCGAAGTTCCGAAGGCTGTTGCGCAGGATCTGGCTGGCGATGTTCACCACAAGGGCGACGAGCAGAAGCACAATTCCGAGCGCCATCGCAAAGGCAAGCTCGCCCATCGATGTGGCAAGCGCGATTGAGGTCGTCATCACGCGTGTGGAATGCCGGATGTTGCCGCCGACAATCATCACCGCTCCTACCTCGGAAATGGCCCGCCCGAAACACACCAGAGCGATGGTCAAAAGCGTGGCACGGGCCTCGAAAACAAGTGCGCGGATGCGCGTGAGCCTGCCAAGGCCGAGTGAATGGAAAAGCGGAGCATATTCTCCGTTCAGGGCTTCGAAAGCCTGCCTTGACAGCGCAATCGAGATCGGCAGCACAAGCACGGTTTGCGCGATCATCATTGCTGCCGGCGTATAAAGAATGCCCAGAAAACCGAACGGGCCGGCGCGGGAGATCAGAAGATAGATCAGCAGGCCGATCACCACCGGCGGCATTCCGAGAAACGTGTTGCTGATCACAATCAGGGGCGTGCGTCCGGGAAACCTGTAGGCGGCAAGGATCGCGCCGAGCGGCAGACCGATCAGCAGCGATGTCGCCACCGCTGTCATGCTGACCGTCAGAGACAGGCCGATGATGGACATAAGCTCCGGGTCGCCGTTGGCGAGCAGCGTCAGCGCAATCTGGAACGGGGTCAGGAAATCCATAACGGCAATGTGGCGCGAAATGACAGGGAATGCATCCTATTTCCGGCAGGCAGGCCTTGATATTTCGGGCCTTGTGAGGCGGCTTTGGTTCAACGCGTCCCTTCGACAGGTTCCGCAGCGACAGGATCTTCGTCACGCAGCGCGGCGGCACGTGCCCGTTCCACCATTCTGCCGACCTCCCGTGCAAGACGCGGCGTTTCCGCAGGGTGCAGGAACTGCCCGATCTCGGCCGTCTTGCCATGCGACCGGGCGATGATTTTCCGGCGTTGGCGCGATCGCATCTCCGGCTCGTCGCGCGGGGTCAGTTCAACCTGTACCCATGCGGTGGGCATTTCGGTCGTTTCCCTGTCGCCTTCGGGCGACACATTCTCGATTTTCAACTTCTTGGTCGTGGCTGTCAGATGCTGGCGGCGTTTTGCGGCGCGGTAATTCAGCTTGAACGCTCCCCAAACAACAAGAATCTCGAGCCCGAGAAAGCCGATGACCGGCCAGGCGCCAAGCAGGAAGAAGCCGAGGCCGATGCAGAAAGCCAGCGAGCCGAGGGCTGCCATCACAAGAGCAAAGCCGCGTGGCGACAACGACCTGTGCGGCCAGATGGTCAGGCTTTCCCGGAATCTGTTGCTGTTGCTTTCGGTCATGAGCGTTCAATACTGCGAGAAGACAATCTCTAGAAGCCACAAAGCCGGCTTTCCGGTCAATTGCTATCCTCTGTCAGCCTGCGGTCCGCGACAGTGTTACGCATCGTTTGGCGATAGGCCGAGATGGCTTGCAATGCCAACGCTTGCGCCGCTAGGCTGATTGCGGGAGGATTGGGCCACATGCCGATTGTTGCGCTTGGATATATGGGGATCAGGTCACAGGCTCTTGCCGACTGGTCCGATTATGCGGGCAGGCTGCTTGGCATGCAGAAGGTTGATTCCGGTGGTGGGTCCATGGCCTTCCGCATGGATGACTGGCGCCAGAGGCTGGTTGTCATTGACGAAGGGGGCGACGAGTTCGCCTTTATGGGATGGCAGGTGGCCGACCCCTCCGATCTCGACGGGATGGCGGCGCGGATTGAAGGAGCCGGTATCGCCGTCACCGAGGCGGGCCGTGCACTGTGTGACCAGCGGTTCGTCGAGCGCATGATCCATTTCGACGACCCTGACGGCAACCGTGTCGAACTGTTCGCCAATCCGCGCCTTGCAACAGACCCGTTCAGCCCCGGCCGTGCTATCGAAGGGTTTCTGACGGGTCCCTACGGCATGGGGCACGCGGTTCTTCATGTTGCCGATGTCGCACCGTTGCTTCCGCTTTACCGCGACATCCTCGGCTTCCACGTCAGCGACTATGCGCTGGATCCCTATCCCATGTATTTCTTCCATGTGAATGGCCGCCATCACAGCTTTGCCATGATCGGCACGGGCCGGCGCGGACTTCATCATTTCATGGTCGAATACCAGAACCTCGACGATGTCGGGCAGGGTTATGACCTCGCGCAGCTCGAGGATGACTGTGTGGCCTACACGCTCGGCCGGCACACCAATGACTATATGACTTCCTTCTATGCGAACACGCCCTCGAGCTTCTTCATCGAAAGTGGCTGGGGCGGCCGGGTCATAGATGTGGAAAGCTGGCAGCCGCATGAGACAAATGTCGGGCCGAGCTTCTGGGGTCACGAGCGTGTCCATCTTCCCGAGGATCGGCGCAAGATGATGCGCGATCTTCGCCTTCAGGCCGCCGCCGAGGGCAAGCGCACGCCGATGATGGCGGAATGCCCCTGGCTGTATGATCAACTGTCCCGCTGATAATCAGATGAATAATTCAGATGTTTCCCAGCGCCCCCATCATGAGGTGGTGATTGTCGGTCTGGGTCCGACCGGTGCGACGCTTGCCAATATTCTGGCCGGATACGAGATGGATGTGCTCGTTCTGGAGCGCGAAGAGTCGGTTTATCCCTTGCCGCGGGCCGTGCATTTCGACGATGAGGCGATGCGGGTCTTCCAGTCAATCGGGCTTGCCGAGGGCATCGGCCGCGACGCGCGGGTCAATGTCGGCACCAAGTTTGTCGACCGGGATCAGAAGCTGCTGCTCGACTGGCCACGGCCACAGGAAATCGGCCCGCTCGGATGGTATCCAAGCTACCGGTTCCATCAGCCCGACCTTGAGGCGGAACTGAACCGCGGCATCGCCGCCTGCAAGACTGTGACCCTGCATCGCGGTGCATCGGTGACGGCGGTGGCCGACCTTGGTGATGTGGTTGAAGTCGGCTACAGCCATGATGGTGCAAAGCAGGTGGTGACTGCGGATTATGTCATCGGCACCGACGGCGCGAAATCGGTGGTCCGTGCGGCCATGGACTGTGAATGGGAGGATCTGGGCTTTCAGGAGCGCTGGCTTGTCATTGACGTGCAACTCGACAAGCCGCGACCCGACCTTGGTGATTTCACCATCCAGACTTGTGACCGCGATCGTCCGACAACCTATGTGAGATGTCCACGCGAATGGCGCCGGTGGGAGATCAGCCTGTGGCCCGAAGAGGAGGCCGATGATGTCACGACCGATGAATTTATCTGGCCGCGCTTGCGTCCGGCGATCACGCCGGATGAGGGGCGCATCGCGCGCAAGGCCGTATACAGCTTCGAATCTAAGCTGGCGACCAGGTGGCGTGAAGGCAGGCTGATGATCGCAGGCGACGCCGCGCATCTGATGCCGCCATTCCTTGGTCAGGGTATGTGCACGGGCATTCGCGACGTCGCCAATCTGGCCTGGAAACTGGCCGCTGTCTTGCGCTGGAAGGCGCCTGACAGTCTGCTTAACAGTTACGAAAGCGAGCGGCGCGAGCACACCAGAACCTATATTGAAACAGCTGTGCGCGTCGGCGAGATGATGAACAGCGCCGAAACCGCCGAGGCGCTTACCCACGCTATTCGCCCTGATGGCGCGGCACAGATGAATTCAATCAGCCGTGATCTTGACCACGCCATCGGCCCGCAGGGGGACGAAATGAGCGGAATGCGGATGCCGCAGCCCCGTCTCGATACGGGCGAGCTTCTTGGCGATGCGATGGCCGGCCGGTTCGCCGTGATCGGGCCGGGCGAGGTGCTGGAAACCGTCACTTTGCCGCCCGAAAACATAGCTGTAGCCATCAGTGCCGAGGCACATTCAGAGGTTGCAGAGGCCCTCTCCGATCTTGGCATTATAGCGATGATCCTGCGCCCGGATTTCTACTGCTTCGGTTCAGTGAGGCCGCAAAACAGTAGCGGATTGAGTGATGTTCTGGCCGAGTTCAAAAAACAGGTGCATAGCTGACCGGTTCATCAATCCGGATGGCAGCTGGCCAAAAGGTTACCTCGACGGTAAAGCGGAGCCCGGAAAATGCCAGCATCCTCCTTGTCAACGAGGTCAAGCTCAACCTCAGCAATTATCGGGAATTTGGCAGCGCCAACTAGGCAAAGTGGCTGATCAGGAGGCGGGGAAACCACCTACTGGGACAGGTGTGCCGTCCGCGTCTGGATGCATCGGCGTGATCGAAATCGCAGTCTCGACCGGCAATGCGTCATAGAGATGCGGGAACAGGTCGCCGCCGCGTGATGGTTCCCAGACCATGTTCAGCTTGCTTGTGTCGATTGCAACGAAGACAAGCCCCTCACGACCATTGAAATGCCGCCGGGCTGTTTCCTTTGCCTGCGTCGCGGTGGAGAAATGTATGTAGCCGTCCTTGATGTCGATCTCGGCGCCGGTGAACCGCCCAGCGGCTTCTGCCTCGCGCCACAACGCGGCATCGCAGATCTTATAGACAGGCGCATTCGCCGGTGCCTGTGACGCAACGAAGCCGGCCAGTTTTTCAATGCGCATCTTACGCAAGCTCTCATCCATGGGCTCTGGCTCACCATGACCCCAGATTGGGGCCGGCCAAGCAGCGTCACCGTCATGACGGGCGACAATGTGAAGGTGAAGCTGTGGCACGATGTTGCCGATCGCTGCGGTGTTGACCTTGTCTGCGCCGGTGTCCCCTTTCAGCCATGCCCCTAGACGGGCGGCAAGCGTCATCAACCGCTGCTGGTCGGCCGTGCCGAGGTCATGTAACTCGCTGGCGCCATCCACTTCAGGTACCAGCATGAGCCACATATAGCGCGCATCATCGGCAAGTCGCACCTGTATGCCGTCTATGGTTGTGACAAGGTGGGTGCTACCTGCAATCCGGCTGTCGAGTTCGAATGTCACGTCAGCCCCTGATCATGTCGGCAATTGCCTTGCCGCAGCTTTCTGTGGTGGCGATGCCGCCAAGGTCGGCGGTCCGCAGGGCAGGCTGCGCAAGCGCGGCATCGATCGCGTCGGTGATGCAGGTGGCGGCCTCGGCGAAACCGAGATGTTCCAGCATCATCGCCGCCGTCCAGATCTGTCCGACCGGATTGGCGATGCCCTTGCCCGCAATATCTGGCGCCGAGCCGTGAACAGGCTCGAACAGCGAGGGAAAATCGCCGGTGGGGTTGATGTTGGCAGATGGTGCCACACCGATGGTGCCGGTGCAGGCCGGGCCAAGATCCGACAGGATGTCGCCGAACAGGTTCGAGGCCACGACAACATCGAACCAGTCCGGATGCAGCACGAAATTCGCTGTCAGTATGTCGATGTGATACTGATCGACATTAATATCAGGATAGGATTTCGCCATGTCGGCAACACGCTCGTCCCAATAGGGCATGGTGATCGAGATGCCATTCGACTTGGTGGCCGAGGTGAGGTGCTTTTTTGGTCTGCTCTGCGCTAGGTCGAAGGCAAATTTCAGCACCCGGTCCACGCCGACGCGGCTCATCACCGTTTCCTGAATGACCACTTCGCGCTCAGTGCCGGAGAACATGCGTCCCCCGATCGATGAATATTCGCCCTCGGTATTTTCGCGGACAATGTAGAAATCGATGTCGCCCGGCGCGCGGTTGGCCAAGGGCGACGGCACGCCCGGAAGCAGGCGCACCGGACGCAGGTTCACATACTGGTCGAATTCACGGCGGAACTTCAGAAGCGATCCCCAGAGCGACACATGATCCGGAATTTTCTCCGGCCAGCCGACCGCGCCGAAGAACAGGGCATCATGCCCGCCGATCTGTGTCTTCCAGTCTTCCGGCATCATGTCGCCATGTTGGGCATAATAGTCATAGCTGGCGAAATCGAAATGGTCGAAATGAAGCGGAATGTCGAACCGCTTGGCCGCGGCCTCAAGTGCGCGCAACCCCTCCGGAACCACTTCCTTACCAATGCCGTCGCCCGGAATGACCGCGATATCATATCTGTTCTTCGCCATGTTTGTTCCTCTGAGGTTTGTATTTGAGATGATGTCGAAGCCTGATCAGTAGGGCATCGGGTGGTCTTTATGAGCTGCATCGATGCAGGCCATGATGTCATCGGACAGTTCCAGTTCGGCTGATCCGATGGCGATGGCCAGCTGATCAAGGGTCGTCGCGCCAAAGATCACCGATCCCATGAAGGGCCGCCGCATGGCCCACGCCAGCGCCATCTGGCTCATATCGATGCCAAACTCGGCGGCGATCCCGGCATAGGCGTCGATGGCCGGCCACAGTCGTGGCGTGATGCGCCCGCCAAGATCCGATGTGATGCTCTTGCGCGAACCCTGTGGCGGCGGCGTATCAGCCTGATATTTGCCGGTCAGCAGGCCACAAGCGAGGGGCGAGAAGGCAAGAAGCCCGACATCCTCGTTATGTGCGAGTTCGGCGAGGTCGGTGTCGAACAGGCGGCACAGCAGGGAATATTCATTCTGGATCGAAGCCATGCGCGGCAACGCGCCATCTTCAGCGAGCCGAAGCCACTGCGCCGTTCCCCATGCGCTCTCGTTCGACAGGCCGACATGGCGGATCTTGCCTTCGCCGCGCAGGGTTTCCAGACACGCGAGAACCTCCTGCATATGCGCGAGGGTGGCGGCGCGGTCCTGGCCGGTCGGGTCGTAGTGCCAGTTCTTGCGGAACATGTAGGAGCCGCGGTTCGGCCAGTGAAGCTGGTAGAGATCGACATAGTCGGTGCGCATCGAGCGCAGTGAGGTCTCCAGTGCGGTGCGGATGGTCGCCGGCGAGATCGGGGCGCCGTCGCGGACATTCATGTAACCCTCGCCCGATACTTTGGTGGCGATGATCACCTCGTCTCGACGGCCGGACATTTCGACCCACTGGCCGATGACCCGTTCGGTGTCGCCCTGTGTTTCCTTGCTCAGCGGATTGGTCGGATACATCTCGGCGGTGTCGATGAAATTAATGCCATGATCAAGCGCCATGTCGATCTGCGCATGGCCTTCAGCGGCTGTGTTCTGGGTTCCCCATGTCATCGAGCCGAGACAGAGAAGGCTGACATTGAGATCAGTGCGGCCAAGTTGTTTGTAGATCACAGGTAAACTTTCATGTTGTTGCTTCGCACGAAGTCGGCGACCGGGTCAGCGTTGCGAGAATGCAAATTCGCTGACCTGTTGGTACCTCTCGCCGGGGGCGAGGTCAATTGACGGGAATGACGCGTTATTGGGTGCATCGGGCCATGATTGCGGTTCAAGGCAGATTCCGGCGAAGGGTCCGTTCCCGTGGCCGCCATGGCTCGAACCACCGCCGGTCAGCCCCTGGCCGGTATAAAGCTGCAGCCCGGGTTCGGTGGTGCTGACCTGCATCGACAATCTGGATCTTGGCGATGAGAGCTGTGCCACCGGGGCAATATCGCGGCGCAGGTCGGCAAGGCAGAAATTATGGTCGAAGGTGCCCTCTACTGGCCGCGAGGTGCGAAAATCGAACCCGGTGCCGTCAACCATCGCAACATCGCCGGTCGGCAATGTGGTTTCGTCACAGGGCAGGTACCGGTCGGCATCGATCCTCAGATGGTGCTTGCGGATGTCGCGGCTGTCATCGAGGCAGAAATAGCTGTGATGGCCGACATTCACCAAAGTGGGCGCATCCGTGGTGGCGGAAAACGCCACCCGGAGAGTTGCCTGCTTATCCGTTTCTGCAATGCTGTAGGTGCATGTTGCCTTCACCGTGCCGGGAAAACCCATATGCCCGTCCGGATCGGTCAGGCCGAAGCTGGCATGCGCCGGCCCGGCATCGAGTATCCGCCAGTTTCTGGCCCCGAAACCGTTGCTGCCGCCATGAAGTATGTGACCACCATCGCTGTTGCTGTCGAGCCTGTGGAGCTCGCCGTCGATCAGGGCGCTGGCACCGCCGATCCTGTTGATCACGCGTCCGACAGTGGCGCCATGGAACCGGCCATGCACGAGGTAGTCGTCAATGCTGTCGAACCCCAGCACAAGCGGGATGTCACTGCGATTGTCGGCTGGGTCGAACCGCAGGTCCTGCAGCGTCGCGCCCCATGACAGGATGGTCGCGCGAAGCCGGCCAGCGCTGATCCGGACACCTGTGACCGCATCACCTTCCGGAAGCGTGCCGAAGCTGGAGGTCATAGCTGATTCCGCAAAATACAATTCCTGACTATTCCTGAATTTGGATGTTGAAACCGGGAGTTAGTCCCTTTATTTACATTGCATCGTTTACCGACTGTACCCCGCAGGTGCCCGCGGGTCGCAGCTGAGTTGCTGGGAAGGGCCATGCGTATTGCAGTTATCGGGTCAGGCATTTCGGGCCTGGCGTCCGCTTATCTTCTTCATCCTCATGCAGATGTCCATATCTTCGAACGGGACAGCCGTGTCGGTGGTCACAGCCATACGGTCGATGCTGATTTCAACGGCGTCAAAGTGCCGGTTGATACAGGCTTCATCGTCTTCAATCCGCTGAACTATCCAAATCTCGTATCGATGTTCGAGCGGCTGGATGTGCCGTGGATCGACACGGATATGAGCTTTGCCGTCTCGCTTCGCGAAGGTGGCTGTGAATATGAAGGCTCGCTTGCCGGGCTTGTGGCGCAACCGGGGAATCTCCTCAAGCCGCGTTACTGGTCGATGATCTCCGACCTGGTTCGTTTCTACCGGACGGGATACAGCCGGGCCCATTCCGGGCCGACCGATGAATCACTTGCCGAATTCCTGCGTCGCGATGGATATGGCACCGCATTTATCGAGGATCATCTGCTGCCGATGGCTGCCGCTATTTGGTCATGCTCGGCGCGGACAATGCTGGACTATCCGGTGCGCTCCTTCCTGCAGTTCATGGAAAATCACAAGCTGCTGAATTTCATTGACCGGCCGCAATGGCGCACGGTGAAGGGCGGCTCCCGCGAATATGTGAATCGCCTGATCGACACGCTTGGCGGCATGGACGGTGACCGGGTCCATCTCAACACGAACATCACCGGCATCCGGCGTGACCAGGGCGGGGTTATCCTGTCGATCGAGGGGCAGGGCGATGTCTGGTTCGACAAGGTCGTCATGGCCGCACATGCCGACCAGTCGCTGGCGATGATCACCGATGCGACTGTTCTGGAGCGCGACATTCTCTCCAGCTTCCAGTTTCAGCCGAACAGGGCGGTGCTGCATTCCGACCCGAGCCTGATGCCCAAAAGGCGCGCGGCGTGGGGGTCATGGAACTATATCGGCAGCCATGAGGGCGAGGAATCGCTGTGCCTTACCTACTGGATGAACAAGCTGCAATCCATCGACAACGCCTATCCGCTGTTCGAGACGCTGAACCCGCATCGCGAGCCCAATCCGGCGCTTGTTCACGGAACCTACAGCTATGATCACCCGATGTTCGACGAACGTGCGGTGAAGGGCCAGCAGCGCCTTCCGATGATCCAGGGAACGGGCGATCTGTTCTTTGCCGGTGCCTGGACAGGGCACGGTTTCCACGAGGACGGGCTGAAATCGGCGATCGCCGTGGCCAGGACGCTCGGTGTGGAAATCCCATGGCAGACATCGGTCGATCCCTATCCTCTTCTTCCGGCAGACGACCGCGAGATCGCATGATGTCTTCCTGCCAGCTCGTGAGATCGAAAATCGACCACACGCGCCACGGCACGCCTTCGCATTTCCTGTCGCGCCGGGGTCTGTCGATCTGGATCGATCTTGACCGGCTCGACGAGGCGGCCGCGCAGTCGGCGCTGTTCTCGGTCGACGGTTTCAACCTCCTGTCCTTCCGGCAGGCGGATTACGGGCCCAATTTCCGGTCAAACAGGCCGCTGGTGCCGCTTGCCGGCTATGCGCGCGACATCGCGGCAGAGCTATGCCCCGGCGTAAGCATGGCTTCAGTTCATCTGCTGACCTTCCCGCGCATTCTCGGCGTCGCCTTCAACCCGGTGTCCGTCTATGTGCTGCGTGACAGTACCGGTGCGGACCGCGTCTATATCTACGAGGTCCGGAACACTTTTGGCGACATGCATTCCTATGCCGGGGTCGCAGACGGCACCGACACGGTTCTCGAAGCCACCAAGATTTTCCATGTCTCGCCGTTCTTTCCCGTGGCCGGCGAATACAGGCTCCGGATCAGTGCGGACGCGCACAGTGACCGTGTGCAGGTGCTCATGCGCTACACGGTGGATGGCGTGGCCAATTTGACCGCGACATTGCGCGGCACAAGGGAAAGCCTTACAAATTTAAGCGTGGTTCGTTCATTGCTGGCAACAAGGCAGTGGCCGCTCAGGCCTCTTCTGTCGATCCATGTGGAGGCGGCACGCCTATGGTTGAAAAAGGTGCCGTTCTACAGCCGGCCGGAACCGCCACAACCTTGGTCGCGTGCGCGCAACGTCAGCCGCCAGTCAACCACGGTCGGCATGAAGTGATTATTGGGTAGGTAAATGGCCGGATTTATCCAGCGTCGGAAACTCGATCTTCTTTTGGCGATTTTCTCGAACTTGCAATATGGCAGCCTTACGGTCACCTTGCCGGACGGCAGTACAAGGGTGTTTGACGGCGCTCGGCCCGGCCCCTCGGCAGACGTACAGTTTCACTCAATGGATGCTGTCGCCCGATTGATCAGCGATGGAAAGATGGGCTTCTGCGAGGCGGTGATGGATGGCGAGATCGACAGCTCCTCCATGTCCTGCCTGATCGAGCTTGCCGTGATGCATGACGAATATCTGACCAAGCAGATGGCGGCCAATGCGTGGCGTCGCGTTTCGCTGCGGCTGTTCCACGGGCTTCGCCGCAACAGCAAGTCCGGCTCGGCGCGCAACATCGCCTACCACTATGATCTCGGCAATGACTTCTATTCCTCCTGGCTCGACAGCACGATGACCTATTCATCAGCCGTATATGACAAGGACAGCGACGATCTCAGCACTGCGCAGCGCAACAAATATCGAAATCTTGCCGATCTGGCGGATATCCAGCCTGGTGACCATGTTCTTGAAATCGGCTGTGGGTGGGGCGGTTTCGCGAAATACGCCGTCGAGGAACGCGGCGCGCGCGTCACTGGCATCACCATTTCCAAGGAACAGCATGATTTCGCCCGCAAGCGGATGGCCGATGCCGGGCTCTCTGACCGGGCCGAGGTGAAGCTGATCGATTACCGCGATCTTGAGGGCCGGTTCGACAAGATTGTCTCAATCGAGATGTTCGAGGCTGTCGGTCAGGCCTATTGGGGCACCTATTTCGAGGCGATTTCCTCGCTTCTCAAGGATGGTGGGCGCGCGGCGCTGCAGGCCATCACCATCGAGGACGATGCCTTTGACGAATATGTGCGCGATCCCGATTTCATCCAGCGGTACATTTTCCCCGGCGGCATGCTGCCATCGATGCCGCGGCTCGAGCGCCCTGTCGAGGATGCCGGGCTGAAGCTGATGGAATCGAACGGGTTCGGCCTTCACTACGCCCGCACGCTTGCCGAATGGCGTGACCGGTTCAATGCCGCCTGGCCGGGGCTCGCCAAGGACAAGTTCGACATGCGGTTCAAGCGCATGTGGGAGCTTTACCTGTCCTACTGCGAAGGCGGGTTCCGCGCCGGCATGATCGATGTGAAGCAACTCCTGTTCGTCCACAACCGGCCGACCGGAGGATGAGTGGCGGGCTTGCCATCCCGCGCTTCGAGCCCGAAGTCTATTTTGCCCAGAGGCTTGAGGCCTACGGTGTCTTCGTCGACCGGTTCGGCGCCATCCGGCGGCAGTTCAATGTAGAGGTGAAGGGAACCCGCACGAGCGACGGTTTCATCCTTGATGAAGACTTTCTCTATGACGATGGCGAGCGCGAGACACGGCGCTGGATCGTGACGGCGCTTGGTGACGGGCGGTATCGCGGCGAATGTGCGGATGTCATCGGAACGGCCACAGGCAAATGCACCGACAACATGCTCAGCTGGCGGTATGATTTCCGCCTTGCCATGTATGGCCGCAAGGTGGCGGTCAGGTTCGATGATGTCATGGTGCTTCAGGCCGGCGGCGTGATGGTGAACCGCGCCACGGTCTCCAAGGCAGGCTTCAGGCTCGGCGAGGTGCTGCTTACCTTCCGGCCGGTCTGACCCGGAACAGCTTCAGCACGGGCCTTATGATCGTGCCGATGACCGGCAGGCGCGCCAGCAGCTGGCTTGCGCTGTCCCAATGGTCGAGATGCAGGCAGACAAGCCCGTCCTTGCCGACATGGACCTCGCTCATCCCTTCCAGCCCCAGATCGGTGTGCGGCCAGCTCCTGACGCGGCCGCTCATCCGCCAGCGCAGATAGGCGCGCTGTTCGCCCTGATGCGTTGACGTGGCGATATCGAGGATGTGAAAGCGCGGCTCTTCGCAGGTTTTGAACATATGCTCGAAGATGGCGCGGAAACCGTCTCGTCCCGTGACGTCGTTGAACGGGTCGACAAAACGCACGTCGGTCGACACGGTCGCCATCAGCCTGTCCATGGTGTCTGGTGTCAGCCCGGCAAAGGCGTCGGCATAGCGCGTGATGATGTCAGGTGGCGTCATGTCGTCTCGTCCGCCGGTGCGGGCGTTCAGGGCTGTGGATGACCGGTACGCGCCCCGACCAGCTTGAAAAAAGTGCGGTCCGGCAGCCAGCGTAGCAGACCCATCTTGCGGGTGAAATGTTTCGGGAACTGGATGATGAAGCTGTCTGTTCGCAGCCCTTTCAGGATTTCCGCAGCCGCGGTTTCGGCGCTGATCAGTCCCGGCATCTCGTAATCATTCACCGCTGTCGATTCCGTGCGCACGAACCCGGGGCAGATCACTTTGACGTCGATGCCGCGCGGCGCCAGGTCGAAGGTCAGGGATTCGGCAAGCGAGATCAACGCCGCCTTGGTCGGGCCATAGGCTGCCGCTTTCGGCAGGCCGCGCCATCCGGCGACTGAAGAGACAATGGCGATCTGACCGCTGCGCCGCGCTGCCATTCCGGCGATCAGTGGGGGGAGGGCATTGACCACCCCCATATAGTTTACATCCATATGCCTGGCATAGACGGCCGGATCGATTTTCAGGCTGTCCTGCGGGACATACATGCCGGCATTCAGGATGGCGCAATCGACCGGCCCCTGCTTGTCGACAGCATCCTCGATGGCCGTGGCGAGAGCCGCGGCGTCGGTGACATCACAGGCCGAACCGTGAAAATTCCCGCTGCTGTCATCAAGCGCGGCCAGCTTGTCTTTGCGGCGCGCCATCGCGGTGACCTTGTCGCCGCGCCGCAGCAGCGCTGTTGCCAGCGCGGCGCCGATGCCTGAGCTAGCTCCTGTCACAAGGTAATGCGGCATGGGTGATCCTGTCGTTCATTCGCTGCCCGCATGCGGGCTTGCACCTGAAGTGGGGGCAGGACAGCGATATGTGAAGGGGCAGGGCACGGGTGAGATGGCCTGATCGGCGTGTCGGCGGGTAAGCATCCGTTTGACCTCGAAGCGAGGCGCGATAGGATGCTGGCGTGAGCGGAGGCGTCTATGTGGTCGGATCAGGAAATCGGGTTCTGGAAGGAATATCTTCAGGCTCATCACGGGCTTGATGGCGAGCTTGAACGGCTCGACGGAGAGTTCGACCTGAACATCGCCGTCCGTGTTGACGGGCGCCTTGATGCTGTTCTGAAAGTGATGCGCGTTGGATGTGGCTCCGGTCTTGTACGGATGCAAGTGGAAGCGCTCGACCATCTGGCTGCGACCATGCCGGACCTGCCGGTGCCGCGTGTCATTCGCCGGCATGACGGAGCTGCCGCCGCCGCCGTTACAGACCTGTCTGGCGATGAGCGGATAGCGTGGGTGATTTCTGCCATCGACGGCCTGCCGCTCGGCGCGATGCGGCCCCATCCTGCGGCGCTGGTCCATGAAATCGGGCACACGCTCGGCCGGATGACTGCGGGTCTCGAGGGGTTTGACCATGCTGCCCTGACGCGTGATTTCAAATGGCACCCGCTTCAGCCGCATTGGGCCTTCACCGAAGTTTTTGAGATTTTGGATGAGGATATAAAATCACTCATAAATAAATATTTTCAGATATTTGAAAATGATATTGAAAGTGAATTATTAAATCTGGAATATCAAACTATTCATTGCGACGGCAATGACTACAACCTCTTCGTCAGCCCGTCGCTGGACGGCCCGTCCCTTGCCGGGGTGATCGATTTCGGTGACATGGTCAGGGCGCCTGCGGTGTGTGACCTCGCGACGGCGGCAGCCTATATGGTGCTGGACAAGCCGCGGCCGATGGAGGCGCTGGCGGCGCTGGTCGAGGGTTATGCCGCCGCCCGTCCGATGACGGCGCAGGAGATCGAGATGATCTTCCCACTGATGATGGTGCGGCTTGGCGTGTCGCTGGTGAACAGCTCGATCATGGCGCGCGAACATCCCGACGACCCCTATGTGACGGTCAGCCAGGCGCCGGCGCTGGCCTTTCTGCAACAGGCGCTTGGCTGGGACCGGCGCGAGGTGGCGATGCGGCTTCGGGTGGCGGCCGGGCTCGGCATCACTGACAGCGCGTCGCGAGTCTGCGGCTGGCTGGGGGCGAACCGGGACCGGTTTGCGCCGGTGATGGGGACGGCTCTCGGCGATGCGCCGGTCTGTTCCATCGCGGTGGGGGATTCGGTGCTGCCGACGGATCCTACGAACCTGACCCTTGATGAATGCGACCGGCTGGTCCCCGCCGCCCTTGATGGCAAGGCGGTGCATGTCGGCCATTATCTCGAGCCGCGGCTTGTCTATACGACCGAAGGCTATCTGACGGCACCGACAGCGGTCGAGGGGCGCCGGACCATGCATATCGGCATCGACCTGTTCGCGCCGGACGGCAGGCCGGTCCACGCGCCGCTGGAGGGCGAGGTGGTGACCGCCATCGACCGCGCAAACCCTCAGGATTATGGCGGCACTGTCGTGCTGCGCCATACGACCGATGACGGGGATGCCTTTTTCACCCTGTATGGCCATCTCGACCCGGCCAGCATTGCCGGCCTGAAGACGGGCGACAGGCTTGGGTCCGGGGCGCTGTTCGCGACCCTCGGCTCGTCGGCGGTGAACGGTGGCTGGCAGCCTCACCTGCATTTCCAGCTGGCGATGTGCCTGCCGGATGGCGAGACAGCGTCTGTCGATGACTGGCCCGGGGTGGCGGATGCCGACGATCTCGCCTATTTCTCGGCGCTCTATCCGAATCCTGCCGACCTGCTGGGACTCGCGCCAGACAAACTGGTCTATGATGCCGCCGACACCGACAGCCTGATCGAGGCCCGCAAGCACCGTTTCGGCGCCAATCTGAAACTGTCATACCGCAAGCCTCTGCAGATCCTGCGCGGCTGGCGGCACTATCTCTATGACCAGCATGGGCGCACCCATCTGGACGCCTACAACAACGTGCCGCATGTCGGTCACGCGCATCCACGCATCGCCGCTGTAATCGATCGTCAGAGCCGGCTTCTCAATACCAACACACGCTATATCCATCCGTTGCAGATGCAGTTTGCCGACGCGGTGAGGGCGAAACTTCCGGCGCATCTGACCCATTGCTATTTCGTCACCTCGGGATCTGAGGCGAATGAACTGGCGCTGCGGCTGGCGCGTGCCCATACCGGGCGGCGCGGTATGATCGTCCAGAACCATGCCTATCACGGCCACACGACCGGTACGATTGACATCAGCCCCTATAAATTCAACGGGCCCGGCGGAGACGGCGCGCCGGACTGGGTGGAGATTTCCGAGCTTGCCGACCCCTATCGCGGCCGCTTCGGCTATGACGATGCGAAGGCCGGCGAAAAATACGCCGCCGATGTCGAGCGGGCCGTCGGCGCGCTGGCGGAACGCGGCCATGGACTGGCAGGGTTTATCGCCGAGAGCTTTCCGAGTGTCGGTGGCCAGATTGAGCCGCCGGCCGGCTATCTTTCCTCCGTTTATGAACGGGTGAGGGCGGCCGGTGGCCTGTGTATCGCCGATGAGGTGCAGACCGGGCTTGGCAGGCTTGGTAAAGCCTATTGGGGGTTTGAGACGCAGCAGGCCTCACCGGACATGGTAATCCTCGGCAAGCCGGTCGGCAACGGCCATCCGCTTGGCGTCGTCGTCACGACCGAGGAAGTCGCCGCCAGCTTTGCCAACGGCATGGAGTTCTTCTCGACATTCGGCGGCACCACACTTGCCTGTGCCATCGGGGCCGAGGTTCTGTCGATTGTTGATGATGAAGGGTTGCAGGCGAATGCCGCGGCTATGGGGGAGCGACTTCTGTCTGGGCTTCGTGACCTTCAGGACAGGTTTGACCTCATTGGTGACGTACGTGGGCGCGGACTTTTCATCGGGGTCGAACTTGTCACCGACAGTTACAGCAAGGTGCCGGCCACTGCGCTTGCCGGCTATGTCAGTAACAGGCTTCGCGACCACCGTATCCTGATCGGCACGGACGGGCCGGATGACAATGTCCTGAAGATCCGGCCGCCGCTGACCATCGGGGCCACAGACTGTGATCTTCTGCTAGCGGTTCTTGGCGATATTCTGATAGAGGCAGAGATATTAAATTAAATAAAATGGCTTACACGCTGAACGCTATGATGGCGATCCCGAACCTGATTGGTCTGCCATCTTCTTTTCCCCCATTGATGTTAGTTGTGACGGTAACGACCAAACGACGCCTTTGTCTAATTTAACTCTTCATATGAAGACATTTCGCATACTGAAACTTGGATCTGACCGCCAACTCCCAATCCTACAAAACCTAACCTAAGAATGCGCTTGTACCAATAAGGTGTGGGGTGGCCCAAGTGTACCCCACAACGCAAAAAACGTTCTTTTGCGCGAAAGAAGTTACTAGCTAACTCTGTGGCTTTGATTCACTTACCATCAAAAAATATATCCCCGACATCAGTGCAATATTTTTTAAAAACGCTGTAATTTGCATTTGATCACTAAAGTTAGAGTGAAAAACAATTGCAGAGAGGGCACAAAAAGCTATCAAACTTAAATAAGAAAATCTCCGCTCTATCCTAAATAAAATAAGAATTGGAGCAATTATTTCGATTGCGATAGCAGGAATGATGAACAACCCGGGAAAGCCATAACTTTCCATCCACAATGTCACTCCATCGATATTTTGCAATTTGAATATACCATTTACAAAAAAGACAGCGACAATTCCTAGACGAAAAACAAAATCCAACTCACGTGTTTTCATTTGCACTTCCTAACCGTTTTCTGAGATCTGTTGACCTTAATAAAAAGCTTATGCTGAGTGATTTCTCACGCTGATGAAACTTCATAGTTTTTGTATTCATGTGCGTGTTTTATCAACGCTTCTTTGTATTCTTTTGCGCTAGCGCAATGGTCATCAAAATTCAAAAAATACCTTCCACTTCTCGAGACCACGTAATAGCCATCTGTTTCCAACTCAGTCATTTCTGCTTCCGTGTCAAAGATACCGTGCTGGCCATAAAGTGTGGCGACTATGACATCTGAGTGGTCATCATTCATATGCTTAATTATGGCGGCGGAAGCCTCTCTTAACCAAATCGGAATTTCTTCGTTATTTTGCATCTAAAGTACCAAAGCTGATTAAGAAAGTTTTTTAGGGTGCGGCTGGCATGAATCTGGAGGAGGCATACCAGCCGCTGGTGCGGTTGGTATGAGGATGAACGCAACAATACCAACCGCGACACCACAAGTAATGCGAATGATAATCATTATCAATACAGATTATTGCTTGGGGTGATAATTTTTATGTCCCTCATGTCGCTGATCGCGCTGATTGTGCTGTCGCCAGTCGTTTTCGCGATCACGAAGGAATTTTTCGACACGCGCGTCAAGTTGGAGAACAATCCGTTCTAGGCCTCCGGCTCGGATGCCGGCAAAAACCCTTGGCGAAGGCGGTCATTGTGCCGCCTTCGCCTGCCTGC
>ENA-OSEY01000358-OSEY01000358.1-marine-metagenome-genome-assembly--contig:-NODE-358-length-33760-cov-12.675949_pt1 | contig 33760 bp, 36 predicted proteins | sample MGYA00248465_ERZ534230 | MGnify/ENA primary metagenome ERZ534230 (study PRJEB26409, sample SAMN06344110) | marine metagenome | isolation source: Sea water from surface | place: Atlantic Ocean:Southern... | reverse complement strand
TTCTTTATCCATCGACCATTCAACACCTGGATTAATCGCAACTCCTTCCTGTAAGGCAATGTTGTATAACTTTGAGGTATCTACTCCATCAGGCAATCTAATCCACACGTAAATTCCACCAATTGGTTTTTTATATTCTACAGAATTACCAAAATATTTATCTAAAGCTTCACACATAGTTATAGCTTTTGATTTTAATTTTTGATTAAGTTTAGTTAGATGATCAAAAAAATGATTCTCACAAAACTCAGACAAAACCATTTGCTCTAATCCACCAGTACCCGCATCAGTTTTGTATGGTAAAACCCTAGATAAAATTGGCCAATCTGCTACCAAATAACCCAATCTAAACCCAGGAGCTATAGATTTTGAAAAAGAACCACAATATATTACCCTTTTAGAATCATCTAATGCTCTTATTGAAGGAGGTCTTTCTTCACCCCAAATTAAATCTGCATAACAATCATCTTCAAAAATTGGGACATCATACTTCTTAGCTAAATCTATTAATTTAATTCTTTTTTCTTTTGACATAATTGTACCAGTAGGGTTTTGAATAGTTGGTATTGTGTAAATATACCTTGGAACAATATTTATTGCTTTCAAATCTTCTAAACATTCAGACAATAAATTAATATTCATACCATCATCTTCAACGGGTATACCTTTTATATTTATTCCTAATTTTTCAAGTCTTGAAAAAACACCTCCGTATGAGCCTTCTTCAATAATCACAGTATCTCCTGGCTTCAAAAATGTTTCATTAACTAAATCTAAAGCTTGTAAAGAACCTGAAACAACTAAAATTTCATCTTCAGAACATTTCATTGAAGCACCATTAAGAAGTTTTTTAATTATAAATTTTCTCAAGGGCAAATATCCAAGTGGTCCAGTATAATTATATTTTCCTAAAGTATGACCATGATTTAAGATGACTTTTTTTGAAGCTTCTTCTAATTTTTCAATTGGTATTAAGTCTTCATCATTATGTCCACCGATAAAATTATAAAGAGGAAACCCTGTCCACTTAGCAGAGGCTGGCAAGGCCTCATCATGAAGAAAATTATCAACATTAAACATTTTTAACCTCCATATATTAAATCTTAACCAAAATTTTCTATTTTTAAAACCATAGTTTTGTTCTATCTTTTATCTATGAAGGTAATTGAAAATTTAAAAAATAAAGTTAATAAAAATACAAATTTAATAAAAAGAGGAAGGTGGATAAATTTATCTTTTATTTTTGGAGTAAATGAAAAAGAATTTATTTTTAAAATAGTAGATGGAAAAATTAATTCGATTACTCAAAAAAAAGTTGATACTGAATTTGGTATTTTTAAGATATCATCATCTTTAGAAAATTGGGAGAAACATTGGTTAAAAATTCCTCCAAGAGATTTTCACGATTTATTTGCAATGCTTTCAAAAAAAATAATTAAACTAGATGGTGACTTAAAACCATTAATGCAAAACCTTCAATACTTTAAAGACTTAATAGCATCTAATAGAGCAAAAAAATGAACTATTCAAAGATTGAAAAAATTAATGGAAAATATTTAAACCTAAAGATTAACAAACAAACCAACAGAATATTTTTTGAAGAAAATGGAAATGGAATTCCTTTAGTATGTTTGCATACTGCAGGATCAGATTCTAGACAGTTTAGACATTTACTTAACAGTAAAGAAATTACAGAAAATTATAGAGTGATTGCTTTTGATTTACCATGGCATGGAAAATCTGATCCACCAGCTAATCATATGGAAATAGAATACAAGTTAACGACTAAATCTTATATGAATATAATTATAAATTTTTGTAAGGCTTTAAACTTAAAAAATCCTGTTGTAATTGGTTGCTCTATGGGAGGAAGAATAGCCCTACATCTAGCCTTAAAACACTCAAATTTTTTTAAGGCTGTTATTGCTCTTGAAGGTGCTGACAAACTTGAACCATATTATGATTTATCTTGGCTAAATAGACCAGATGTTCATGGTGGTGAAATTCAAGCAGCATATGTTTCATCACAAATTGCTCCACAAACAAATAAAAAAAATAGAGATGAAATTCTCTGGCACTATAAGCAAGGTGGAACTGGGGTATTCAAAGGTGATTTATATTTTTATTGGGAAGATGGAAATTTTGAAAAATCCTCTCATCTCATTGATACAAAAAAATGTCCTGTTTATTTACTCTCAGGTGAATATGACTGTTCATGCACTCCAGAAAGAACTATTGAAACCGCAAAAAGAATAAAAGGTTCAAAATATAAAATTATGCCAAATATTGGACATTTTCCTATGTCTGAAAACCCAAAGTTATTTTTTTCTTATCTATTACCTTTTTTGAAAGAAATTCAAAAACTATAATTAATTGGCTTTTTCTATGTTTCCACACACACTAATTGCTTGACCAGAAATATTTTTACCTAAATCACTACATAAAAAATAAGCCTGTTCTGCTAAATCTTCATGGGTTACAAAACGTCCTAATGATGCTGCTGATAAAATCTCATCTTTCATTTCTTCAAAAGAAATTCCCCTGACTTTTGCTTTTGCTTCAATAACTTTATCTTGTCTTTCACCCTGAACAATTCCTGGTAAAAGCGCGTTAACTCTTATGGCTCTAGGCCCAAGCTCAACAGCCAAACTTTTTGCCATTCCAATTACGCCCCACTTTGTTGCAGCATAAGGTAATCTATAAGCAAATCCTACTCTTCCAGCAACAGACGCAACAGATAGAATTGCTCCACCATCTTCCATTCTTGGAACAGCAACCCTCATTGTTTCAAAGTGACTTGTTAAATTCACCTGAAGACATTCTTGCCAACCACCAAGTGTCTGTTCACCTACACCTGCAGTTTCGCCTGCTATTCCAGCATTATTTACAATTATGTTTAGATGGCCTAAATAATCAAATGCACTCTCTACCATTGAAGAAATCATTTGGGTTTGACTTAAATCACAAAATATTGCTTTTATATTTTGATGGTTCTTATTCACCATATCTACAGCATCTTGATTTATGTCACATACAAAAACTTTAGCTCCTGATTCTTCAAATTTTTTTGCAATTGCATAACCAATTCCGTTAGCTCCAGCCGTAACTAATGCTGTTTTATTTTTTAAAAGATTATTGTAATCCATGTTTAAACGATATTTGTTTTATCTTTACCTTTAAGGTTTAGCATTTGTCTCGCTTCATCGGATGTAGCAACTTCTAGTGAGAGACCTTCAAGAATATCCCTAACTCTTTTAACTTGATCTGCATTTTTTTGAGCTAACTTACCTGGGCCATCCCATAATGAATCTTCAAGCCCTACTCTTACATGAGATCCGAGAGATGCACCTGTTGCATTCATCCTCATTTGGGTGGCTCCTGCACCTACAACAGACCACTCATAATCATCACCAAATAATTTATCTGCTGTTTTTTTCATATGTAAAAGGTTATCCGTATCAGCACCAATTCCACCCATAATACCCATAACAAATTGAATGAAGTATGGACCTTTAAGCATTCCTTCTCTGTGGTAGTGATGAAGATTATATATATGCCCAACATCATAACATTCAAACTCAAAACGAGTTCCATTTTCATAACCTAGGGTCATTATATTTTCAATATCTTGAAATGTATTTTTAAATAAAGAAGATTTACTTTTCTCTAGCATTTCAGTTTCCCATTTATGCTGAAATTGATTATGTCTTTTCAACATTGGGAATAAACCAAAATTCATTGTCCCCATATTTAAAGATGCTAATTCAGGCTTAAAATGCATACATGGTTGCATTCTCTCTTCAACAGTCATCTGTGGCCCACCACCAGTTGTTATGTTTATGACTGCGTCACATTCTTTATGAATTGTTGGTAAAAACTTATCAAATTCTGCTGGGTCCTGAGTTGGATGCCCATCTACTTCATCTCTTGCATGAAGATGCAGAATGGCCGCACCAGCTTTATGAGCCTCTAAAGAATGTTCAATAACTTCATCAGCTGTTACTGGAAGATGTTCGGACATTGAAGGTGTATGAATAGCACCTGTTACGGCACAACTAATAATGACTTTCTTTTTCATCTCTTACTCTCCATTTTCAAGTTTAAGTTTTCTTACCAAGGCAATTAATTGGTTTCTTTTTTTAATTCTATTATCTCTATCAGAAGATTTCAATCTAAGTCTTTGTTCTTTTTCTAATTTCAAAATGTAATCATCAGAATAGTCAGGAATACTGTTTTGCTGTTCTGCAAGTTTTTTTATTCCAGGCCTATATCTTGTAAAAGAGTCTTTGATTCCACCAGGTGCATTTAGATCCATTATTTCAAATGGGCCTAAAAATGCCCATCTAATTCCTAAAGCATGTTTTAATGATATATCAATATCTTCCATAGAAGCATATCCTTCTTCATGAAGTCTGACAGCTTCATTAAGGAGCGCTCCTTGAAGCCTATTTAACACAAAACCTTCAATTTCTTTTTTTAATATAATTGGAATATATTCTGCACTTTGATATATTTTTTTTGCTTTTTCGATTGTAATATCTGAAGTTTGTTTACTAGGGCAAATTTCAACAAAAGGAACAACATGAGGTGGTAAAGCTGGATGTGCAACAATGCATCTATCTTTGTGCTTAATTTTACTACCAATTTCAGAAGGCAGTAAATATGAAGATGATGAAGCTAAAATAGTTTCTTTATTGGAAAATTTGTCAAGTTCCACAAAAATATTTTGTTTTTCTTCTAATTTTTCAATAATACTTTCTTGTATAAGAGTTGCATCTTTACATATTTCTTCAATTGATTCGCAAATAACTATGTTTGATTTAATTTCATTAAAACTTATGTCTTTAAGTATTGATAAATCTTCGTAAAGACTTTTAACAGTATTTAAAAATTCTTCCCTAACCTTTTTGCTATTATCATAAACAAAAACCTTATATTTATTACTTGAAAAACCAAGGGCCCAACTAGCACCAATTAATCCTCCACCACAAATACCAATTTTATCCATAGATAACTCTTAAAAAAATACCAAGCACTTAGCTCGGTATTTTGCATTTAAAATTTAGATAAGGTTAAAGCTATATCTGGATCCCAGATAACTAAACCAAGACCTATAAGTTGTATAATTACAAAAGGAATAACCCCTCTATAAATACTTATAGTCTTAACCTCTGGAGGCGCTACTCCTTTTAAATAAAATAAAGCAAAGCCAAATGGAGGTGTTAGAAATGATGTTTGAAGGTTTATAGCCATTAAAACCAAAAACCAAACTAATGTATCTGTTCTACCCTCATAACCAGTTTCTGTTGTAACGTGATCTCCAAAATCTAAATTTGCAACTAATGGTGCAAATATAGGAAGGATGATTAGCGTAATCTCAACCCAATCAAGAAAAAATCCAAGAAGGAATGTCATTCCCATTAGTAAAAATAATAACCCCCATGAACCTAAACCAGCCTCCGCGATTAAATCTTCAACTATGTAATCTCCACCTAATGATCTAAATACATATGCAAAACATGTTGCTGATAAAATTATCATAAACACCATTGCAATTGTTAAACCTGAAGAGTGAAGTACACCTTTAAACATTTTATAATTTAATTTACCAGCAATTATAGCTAATAAACTTGCTCCAAAAGCACCCACAGCACCAGCTTCACTGGGAGTGGCCCAGCCTAATAAAATTGAACCTTTAATTAGTGCGATTAAAAGTACTGGAGGTAAAAAAGCCTTTAATATCATCATAGGCAACTCTCCGCCTTTTACATCAAATGCATCTTCAGGCAATGGAGGAGCAACCTTTTTATCGACTGTAGCCCATACCCAAATAAATAACATATAAAGACCAGCTAATATAAGACCCGGGGTTACACAAGCCATGAATAAGTTACCAACTGAAACCTGCATAATATCAGCCATGATAATTAACATGATACTTGGAGGAATTAAAATTCCTAAAGTACCTGAGGCCGCAATTACACCTGTAGCAAGTGCAGGACTGTAGTTTTGCTTTAACATTGTTGGGAGTGCTAAAGCTGTCATCATAGTAACAGAAGCACCAATAATCCCAGTCATAGCAGCAAGGACTGTACCCATAACTGTTACAGCCATCGCTAAACCACCATTAACTTTTCTAAGTAAAACCTGGGTTGTAAACAATAGGTCATTAGCAATACCACTTCTTTCCATCATAATTCCCATAAAGATAAAACATGGTATTGCCACTAATATTAGATTTTCAGCTGAAAACCCCCACATCCTTGGGACAAAGTTAAAAAACTCTGCTAACTTAAAAACTCCAAAACCATAACCTATCAAACCAAAAGTTACAGCTACACCTCCTAAAATGAACCCAACAGGATAACCTATGAAAAGTAAAATTCCCATTGCAAGAAACATAAAGATGGGCAAATACTCTATGATAATGTCGACAAATTCCATAAATCCTCCAGTTATTGTCTTTCAACTAAATTATTTTTTTTGTTTTGGTAATAAACAATTTTGATCAGTCTTACAGCGTACTTTATTAAAAACATTAATAAAGTTGATAATAAGACCATTTTTACAAAATTTTTATTACCAATTAATTGATCATAAATAAGATGAGACACTAATATTGAAGGTGTTATTGAAATTAATACACAACACAACATTATGCCTTTCTTAATAGTAAAATGAATTGATGCTAACACAGATAATGAAAATACCATCCATATTAAATACACAAAATCAAAAGAACTTTTGTAATTTAAAAAAGCTGCAAGTCCTATAAACGAAAAAATAGTTCCAATTAAAACCCCATAAGAAAATAATTCATATTGGGATTGTACTAAAGTCATCTCCTTTGGATTTGTGAAATAAGGAGTTTTATCTTTATGATAAAGATACTTTGGTACTTTAGAAAAAAAAATTGATTTATTAAGCATATCTAAATTCTATCTATCGTACTTAGATCCTCTTAAACCAATCGAATCTTCTGGCCATTCAACGACCATAAGTTTTTTCCCGCCTGATGATGTTTTTGTAACGTTTTGATACAAAACTGCGTAAAGTTGTAGCATCACTGACACACCGGCTAAAAATAAAAAGAAGTAACCAGCTGGTAAAAAGCATTTAATTATCCATCGATGTGACAGACCAACTAACGATGCTGATACTTCGCCTATAACATAAGAATCATACATATAAATTAAAGAAAAATATACACAAGTAAGTGTAAAAGGAAGCATAAAGATAATATTTCCCCAAAATTCAATATTGGCTTTAGTTCTAAAATGAAAATGTTCTCTTAAAAAATCTACCCGAACATGTCTATTGTTAATGTAACCATAACCCAACACGAGACAAAAGACTACAGTATGAAAGTGCCACTCTAATTCCTGAAGTAATGTTGATTCAAAAATAGAACCAAAATTTTTAACCATAAATATTTGTATAAATATAAATTTTCTAGCTATAACATCCCACATTGTTATAACGACAAGAGGGACTAATGCCCAAGTTGATAGTTTTGCAACTGCGTCAACAAAGCCTCTTAAATTATCACTTGCTTTCATAGCATCCATAGAGCCCTCCAATTATAGACAATATATAATTGTTATCATAATGAATTAATGTTGCAAGACTTTAAACAAAAAAAACGCCTGCTAGATTAGCAGGCGTTTCAATCTTAATTTAAGATTAAAAAATCTTAGTTTAAGTAAGCATTCTTCTGCCAGATGCTGTAGTCATCTCTAAAAGCTTGGTAGCTTTTTGTGATCTTAGCAAATAATGGATCAGAAGCTGACTTTTCTTTAACAACTTCTAACCAAGCAGCTTTAAGTTTATCAAGATCAGCTTGCTTCCACTTTACAAAAGTAACACCTTTTTTCTCAAGCTCACGCATAGCAGGTACTTGCTTTGCATCTGATCTAACAAGAGCCCACCACATTGTATCTCTACATGCTGTATTGATGACTTCTTGCTGATACTTTGATAACCCTTCCCAAGCTTTTTTGGCCATCAATAATTCACCAATTGATGTTTGCTGATGCCAACCTGGGAAATAGTTAAACTTAGCTAACTGGTAAAAACCATAACTTAAGTCGTGTGTAGGCATTGAAAACTCAGTTGCATCAATAACACCTTTTTCAAGTGCTGGATAAATATCTCCACCAGCTAATAACTGTGTTGATACACCGATTTTGTTCATAACCATAGCTCCAAGGCCAAAGAATCTCATCTTCATACCTTTTAATTCATCAACAGAATTGATTCTCTTTCTAAACCAACCTGATGTTTCAGGAGCGTGTGTAAGACAGTTAAGAGCCTTTAATCCATACTCACCATAGATCTCATCTTTTAACTGCTGGCCTCCGCCATACTCAAACCATCCATGATACTCACTTGCACCTGGTCCAAATGGAACAGCTGTAAAGTAAGAAACAGCAGGGATCTTACCTGCGTGATATCCTGGTGTTGTGTAACCTGCGTCTACTGAACCGTTTTTAACAGCATCCCATACTTCTAAAGAAGGTACAAGCGCGTTAGGCTCATGGAATCTTAACTGAACTTTACCATCAGATAATGACTTAACTTTATTTGAAAAGTAAACAGCTGATTCACCGTTAATAGCTACCTGACTACCCCAAGTACTTTGCATCTTCCAACGAAGATTTTTTGCATGACTTGTTACAGCAAGTAAACTAGTAGCTGCTACAGCAGCAGCACCTATTAATAGGCTAGTTTTGAACTTCATGAAATTCCTCCCTAATATTAGTTTATTCAAAAGTTTTAAACTTCTAGCAACAAGTGTTAAAAAAAAACCTAGCAAAGGCAAGAGTTTTTAAACAAAAACACTATTTTTTTTTTAAGCTATTGATTAGTAAAACAATATTTAGGTATTATTATAATTTAAACAACTAAATATTGATTTTACTCAATTTGCTTTTCGACGATTCTTTCGCGCCAGAAAGTATATAAACCTGCTCCTATAACAATAGTTGATCCAATTAAAATAGCTAAATCTATATTTTCATCAAAAATAAAAATACCAATAAAACTCACAAAAACTAAATGTAAGTAGATAAATGGCTGTAAAAGTGAAGCTTCAGCATTTTGAAATGACTTTATCATTAAATAGTGACCCGCAGCTCCTAGACAACAAACAGCTAATATAAAAAAAACATCTATAAAAGCTATTTTAGTTAGAAAAAATGGACCTATTAAAGTTAAGACAATGAGACCTGTTGCGCCAGTGTAAAAAAAACTTGTATCAGAATCATCTTCTTCGGATACATATCGAGTTAAAACTTGATATAATGAAAAAGCAATTGCACAACCAACTGCAATTAGAGATATGGGATCAAATACTTTTAATCCAGGTCTTAATATTATTAAAATACCAACAAAACCAAAAATAATTGCTGACCATCTTCTCCAACCAAATTTTTCATTAAGTATAATTAGTGAAAAAATTGCTACAATTAGAGGCCCACTTGCAAAGATAGCATGAGATTCTATCAGTCCTATTTTTAAAAAACAGTAATGTGCAAAACACATTTCAATAGCTAAAATAGTACCTCTTATTATTTGGATATATTTATATTTGGTTTTTGGTAATTTTATTTTCTTTTCTTTTGGAGCATACGACAAAAAGATCAATAAAGCTCCAAAAAACCAATATCTAAACATGTTTATTGCTATCACGCTGTAATGTTGTGAAAGATATTTTGAAATGCCATCCATTATAGAAAGAAGAAAAATAGCTGATATCATCAGCGTTATTCCCAAAGACACATTATTTTTCATATTTAATTTTTATTATATTAATACCAAAAGCTTTCACTTCTACAATTTAATGGCTTAGGTAAGGTAGTTACTTTTTTCCATGATGAGCTCAAAATAAATGGCTTTAATACACCCGTAATTTTATCTAAATGCCAGGCAAAATCTAATCCTTTAAGTGAGTGTTTATCTTCCCAAAGTGAAAAAGATCCTGGTTTTTGGCCTACAACTTTCCCAACAATCATAAATTGTCCAGATACTCTTTTAAAAACTCTTATATCGTTATCACCTTTTTCCATGAAAAAAAATTCAAGTTTTTTCGTTTTATTTTTATCTGTGCATACTAATCCTGTGTAGGGTGGCTTACTATAAGCATTGAATGAAACAAAAACAAAAACTAAAATTAAATATTTGAAAATTTTCAAATCTATTCCCCTAAATTGTTTTTATAATAATAAATAGTCTTTTCTAACCCAGTTTTTAAATCTGTGAAAGTAAAGTTTTCAAAAAAATCAGTTGGACTATTTCCTAATATCTCTTCAACTATTGGAAGAGAATTTTCATAATAAGTTATTTTTTTATTTTTTGTAAAGGAGTTTAAATATTCAACTATATTAGCCACCGTCCCCGAAATTCCATTAATATTCATTACTTTTGCACCATCAGGTAAACTTTCTAAAATTTTTAAAACTATACTAGCTATATCTTCGACATAAACAAATCCAGCTCCACCACCAAATTTAATTTTATACTCTTTGTTTTCAGCAACTGCCTTACAAGCAAGTGAAATACTAGCTGTACCACCTATTTCTCTTCCAGGACCATAAACAACAAATGGCCTCAATCCGAATGAATTTAATTTGTTTTCTAAATTATAAGCTCTTGCAATACCTTCTACTGCTAATTTATAAGCGCCATAATGCGTTTCCGGAAAAGGGTTTATTTTATCTTTTTGTCCATAAACTCCACCACTACTTGTATAAACAACAAGATTACATTTAGCTTCTAAAGCAGCTTCAAAAACATTTATAGAACCAATAACATTTACTTGGTTACCCAATCTCGGATTATTACTACAATCAGGTGTCATCAAACCTACTAAATTTATCAAAATATTATGATCTTTTGCAGTTTTTAAAACATTTTCATATTCAAGAATGTCACCTTCTACAAAATGAATTTTTTCAACATTCTTCCCTATAATACGATTAAGTAAATCTTCATTAATTTTTTTATCAAATATTGTTATTTGAAAATTGTTAACGAGCAATAACTTGGTTATCCAAGCACCAATGAAGCCTGAACCACCATAAATAACTACTTTCATCTAATAATTACTCACTAAATGTTTGGCACTTTCAGAAATTTCTTTTAAGCAATCTAAACCCTTTGGAAAATGTTTCGAATTAGTTACAAACCCATGAAGTTGGTCTTTATAAAGTTTATAAATCACATTATTTCCATAAGATTTTAATCTATTATAGTAAGCGATTCCTTCATCTAACAAAGGATCTAATTCAGCTGCAAAAATAAATGCATTTGGCTGATTATATAAGTCTTTTGAAAAAAGAGGAGAAGCCTCATAGTTTACTTCATCTTTTCTATCTCTTAAATAATGTTTTGCAAAATAACCGACAGTATCCCCTGTTAGAGTAGCTCCAGACAAATTAAAATCTGAAGATCTCATGGATAATGTAAAATCAACCCAAGGATAAATCAAAATCTGTCCTTTTATTTTAGGAAGCAATTTTTTTGATGAATTTATACTTAATACTGTAGCTAAATTTCCTCCTGCACTGTCTCCACAAACTATTATATTATTAAAATCACAATTTTCAGATTTTAAAAATTCTAGAGATTTTAGAGCACATTCAGCATCTTTATATGGGATTGGGAATTTATTTTCTGGTGCTAATCTATAATCAACTGCAACAACAATCATTTGACTATATTTTGAAATACACCTGCACGGATAATCATGAGTATCCAAGTTACCCATGACAAATCCTCCTCCATGAAAAAAAAGAATAATTGGAGTTTTTTTATTTTTTTCATTTTCGAAAGGAATATAAACTCTTAAATTTAGTTGATAGTTATCAAAACTTTTAATTTGAGTATCAAAAACTTTTTTTAATTCTGGCCCAATCAAATTATCTAATTTTAGTTGTTTTAATCTTTCTTCTCTTAACTGGGTTGGTAAAAGATCATGATGATTAGGTGCTTCTATTTCTTGTCTTTTTTTTAAATATGAATTTACATCTTTATCTTTAATCATAATAATAAACTCTAATAATAATGATAATATTTAAAAAAAAATAGATTATCAATAAGAGTATATTTTATTAGGAGAGTTAATGTATGTCTGATCTTAAAGGAATAATTTCACCATTTACTACGCCGTTTTCAGAAAACGGTGAAATTGATTATAGCCTTGTCAAACCTCAGGTTGATTGGTTGATTGATAACGGTGTACATGGTCTAGCAGCAGGCGGAAGCACTGGAGAAGGACATGTTCTTGATAGAGAAGAATATATAAAATTGATGAAAACTACTGTTGATTCTGTTGATGGAAGAATACCAGTTGTCGCTGGTATTGTAACCAATTCAACATCCGAAGTTATAGCAAGAGGAAAGTCAGTAAAAGATTTAAATGTAAGTGCCTTGCAAATAACTCCTCCACATTATCTTTTTAAACCTGATGATGATGCCATGGTTAATCATTTTAAAGAGATATACGATGAGTGCCAAGTTCCTATTTTAATATATAATGTGGTTCCCTGGTGTTATCTTTCACCAGATTTACTTATTAGAATAATGGATGAAGTTCCAGGTGTATTGGGAGTTAAACAGAGTGCAGGAGATATGAAATTATTTGCAGATCTAATAAGAAGAGCTAATCCAAAAAACCTTATCTTTAGTGCTGTAGATGCATTACTTATGTCATCTTATCAACTAGGAGCACCAGGTGCTATTGCAGCTATTTTAACTGCCGCTCCTGGTCCATCTGTAAAATTATGGAATGCTGTTCAAAATGAAAATTGGGATGTTGCTCTTGATCTCCACCAAAAATTGATGCCACTTTGGGATGCTATTGGGCTAGATAATATGCCATCTCTATGCAAATATGCTCAAAAGTTACAAGGTTTAAATGCTGGATATGCTAGAAAACCAACCTCACCTGCTACAAAAACTCAAAAGGAAAAAGTTGAAATTGCTTTGAAAGGTTTAGGGTTAATATAATGAAGAATAAAAGTTTTCCTCAAGCAACAAAATCAATAGCTAAAGCAAAGCTTGATTTAAAAGAGTGGGGATATTGCTTACTTAAAGATGCAATCCCTACTGATCTAAATGATGAATTATCAAAAAGATTAGTTGAACAAGCCAATGCTGAAAAAAAACAAAAATTAGCTTATGAAGATGGTAGCAAAGAAAAAAAATGGGGTGAATTTGATAACACCAAAAAAGGTGGAATTAATCAAAGAGTATGGATGCTTCCTAATAAAGGAAGAATTTTTTTAGATGTATTGGATATGCATAATTATACAAATTGTGTTGAAGCTGTTTTAGGAAACAAATTTATTCTTTCAAGTTATAATGCAAATATAGCAAAACCCGGGGGTATTGCAATGGACCTCCATACAGATCAATGGTGGAATCCAGACCCAGTAAATAGAGATGAAAAATTTTTACCAATTAGTTCTATAACAAGAAAAAAATTTGATTATAAAGTAAATAAAAATGTAAATAAAAATGATGACTTAATTACAAGACCAGTAGTTTCGAATGTACTTATAATGCTTAATGGAATGTCTTTTGAAAATGGAGGAACATTAGTTGTTCCAGGTTCTCATAAATTTGGAAGGCATCCCAATAAAAACTTAGATAAAAAAATTGTACCAATTGCAGCTGAAGGTCCACCAGGATGCGCCATCATTACTGATGGAAGATTATGGCATGGAACTGGTGCTAATATAAGTGATAAAGAAAGACTAGCAATTTTAATTACTTTCTGTGGACCACAATTTAGACCACAAGAAAATTATACTCTTGGACTAAAGAGAAATATATTTAATAAACTATCCGATTATCAGAAGGAACTTTTAGGGTTCAGAGTATGGAATGGCTATGGAAGAATTGGTGATCCAACTGATGATTTTTTAGACATAAATCCAGAATTAATTGGAGAGTTAAAAAATTAATAAATTTTAATCTTAATGAAGTTTTTTCTTGAAAATTTTAAATGGTTATTAGCTTGTTCATTAATGTACTTTTCTTCATGTTTTGGACAAACATTTTTTATTTCACTTTATGCTAATGAAATAAGGTCCTTTTTCCAGTTGAGTCATGGTGACTGGGGCAGTATCTATGCACTAGGAACTTTAGCATCTGCTTTCATGATGTTAGTTTTAGGTGGATTAGTTGATAAATATGAATTCAAAAAATTACTTATATTAGTTTTTATCAGTTTATCAATTTTATGTTTTACAATGGTATTGAATTCATCTCTTTGGATATTAATAGGTATTATTTTTGGATTAAGGTTTTTTGGTCAAGGTATGTTATTTCATTTGCCCTCTGTCGCAATTGGCCGTTGGTTTGGACAAAACAAAGGTAAAGCAACTTCAATATCTGTACTTGGATTTTCACTTGGAGAAGCAATTTTTCCAATTATTATGACATTTATTATATCATTTGTTGGTTGGAAATTTAGTTGGAGCTTTGGTGGTGTCTTACTTTTGTTAATACTTCCGTTTATAGTAACACTTCTAAAAGTTGAAAGGACGCCCAAGTCATCTAGAAATCAAGTTATAGAACAAACTGGACTAAATGATAAGCATTGGACGAGAAAAGAAGTTTTAAAATTTTGGCTCTTTTGGTCAGTTATTATACCTTTATTAATTACACCAATTTTTTCTACTGCATTTTTTTTCTATCAAATGCATTTAATAGATATTAAGAATTTTAATGTAGTAAAATATTTTTCCATTTTTCCAATATATACAATATCTTCAATGTCTGCTTTGATTTTTTCAGGATGGTTAATCGATAAGCTTGGAGTTTCGAAATTTTTACCATATTACCTTATACCTATGGCATTAGGCTTAATAAGCTTTTCAATTGGAGATAATTATTTTTACGTATTTATAGGGTTTATTTTTCTTGGAATAACTCAAGGGTCAGCTATGACTATAGGCTCAACATTTTGGCCTAATTATTTTGGGACAAAAAACTTAGGTTCTATTCGATCTCTTTCAACATCCTCTATGGTTTTTGGTACAGCCCTTGGTCCAGTTATTGTAGGTCAATTACTAGATTTAAATGTTTCATATAATTATATTCTATTTGGCATGAGTATTTTAGCTATTGCTTCTTGTATTTCTTTATTTATAACGATGTCTAGAATACCTAATTTAAAATAAGGGGAGGTTGAAATGTTGAATATTTATCTGGCTGGAGAAATTCATTCTGATTGGAGAGATGAAATCATACAACTCACAAAAAAAAATGATTTAAATGTTAATTTTTCTAGCCCAGTAACTGATCATGATGCATCTGATAATTGTGGCGTAGAAATCTTAGGAAATGAAGAAACCCAATTTTGGAAAGATAATAAAGGCGCTAAATTAAATGCAATTAGAACAAGAAAAGAAATTGAAAATTCAGATATCGTTATAGTTAAGTTTGGTGAAAAGTATAAGCAGTGGAATGCTGCTTTTGATGCAGGATACGCAGCCGCGCTAAACAAGTCTCTAATAATCATTCACTCTGACGAACACCAACATGCTTTGAAAGAAGTAGATGCAGCAGCGTTAGCTGTTGTTAAAAATAATGACCAAGTAGTTAAAATTTTAAATTATGTCATTAATGGAAAACTAAATTAAAAATGTTTCATATAATCTTGTTTAATCCTGAGATACCACCAAACACAGGAAATATTATGAGATTATGTTCAAATACAGGATCAAATTTACACTTAATTAAACCACTTGGATTTGACTTAAATAGTAAAAATTTAAAAAGAGCTGCATTAGATTATAGTGAAATATCTAATTTAAAAGTATATGATAGTTTAGAAGATTGTTTATCAGAAAATAAATTTAATAATGTTTTTGCTATTACAAAATTTGGAAAAGAAAATTTATTTTCTCTTAAGTTTGAAATTGATGATGCCTTTTTATTTGGAAATGAAACCTCTGGATTACCCTCAGAAATATTAAACTCCTTTACTACTAAAAACAAACTACGTATACCTATGAAAAAACAAAACAGAAGTCTAAACTTAAGTAATGCTGCAAGCATAGTTTTATATGAAGCATGGAGACAAAATAATTTCAAACTTGCAGAACTATCCTTTAACGGTAAATAATTGATTTTTTCTGATTGGTTATCTATTAGTCTTGTCTGCCTAATTGGCGCAATGTCACCCGGGCCTAGCTTACTTATAGTTTCTTACCAAACAACATCATTTGGTTTGAAAAATGGCATAATATTTTCCTTTGCTCATGGTATAGGAATTTTTTTATATGCTTTTGTTACAGCTATAGGTATTGGATTATTAGTAATAAAAAGTCCTATTTTATATAACGGTATACAAATAGTTGGAATTGTATTTTTAATTTATTTAAGTTTTCAAATGTTAACTTTTAAAATGGAAAACTCAGTTTTAAAAAATAAAACCGAGATATATAAAAATCCATTTTTAGTTGGCATTACAGCTTCAATAGTAAATCCAAAAATTATTCTTTTTTTTACATCCGTTTTTAGCCAATTCATAAAGCCAGAAATGATCTTTATAGAAAAAATTTATATAGCTTTTCTTGCTTCTCTAATTGACGTCACATGGTACATTTTAGTGTCAGTTTTTATTCAACATAGTCTTTCTAAATTTATTAAAAAAAATATCTCAATCTTTATAAAATTGATTGGATTAATACTAGCTTTAACAACAATTATATTAATTAAAAACTTACTTTGATATTTAAGAATTAAACAATTTTTTTAATGCCAATTGAAGTAGAAGATTGTCTTTGATTATAATTATTACCCCAACTAATAGTTCCAACATCATTGCAACTAGGACATAATATATCATTTATTCCATTATCATAACCACAACTTTTACATAGGTATCCAAAGCCAACTTTAGTATTAGCTGCTTGTTTTAAATATGTTCTTACATCATTTGTATTATTTTGTGATGATGCGATCTCTGCTAAGATTTCAAATCCTTCTTTCGGCATTTCACTTTCTTTAATAGTTTCCAAAATACTTTTTGCTTCACCCCATATTTCTTGACTAACTGAAAATTTTGCAACCAATACTTTTGCAAATATTTTATTGTCAGATGACAGAGAATTATTTTTTATAATTTTTTTCGCAAAAGATACTTTTTCACCTGAATTTGAACTTCCAGATCTGTCAACCATTTCAATTAAAACATCATAATTTGGACTAGAGAAAAAAGTTTTTTTAAGAACATTCATTGACTTAGATCTTACGGAAAAACCTTTAATAATTTTTATTAAATTTAAACATGCTTGAAAATGACCTGGATTAAATTCTAAACACTTAGTTAGATACTTTTCAGCTCTTTTATTATCTTTACTTAGTATATTCAAACCTTCCAAAAAATTTAATTCAGATAAAATTATATTTAATTGATTATCTGGAAATAGATTTTTTAATAATGTATTTTCACTTAATTCTAATGCTTTTTTAAAATTCTTTAATCTTATTGCAGCTAGAAAAAGAGTTTTTGAAACTTGTTCTGATGAAGGATCAATTTTAAATGCTTCATTTGCATATTCATAAATTTTATCCAAATCTTTTTCTTTTTTCATTAAAGCTAAATAACCTATAAAAGACGTATTTTTTTCATTAGTAAGAGATAACAAATACTTATCAGAATTTTTATTATCATTTTCATTTTTCAAATCATCGATTGTATCAGCATGTTTAAGAATAATTTTTCCTAATTTTTTATCTAGGATACTCTTATTAATCATTCGGGCTTCCAAAGCTGCTTGTTTATGTTCACCATGACTTGCTAATAAATAAGCTTTAACAAGATTTTGTTCTACCTTTTGTCTATTTTTTTTATCTCTTCTAGATATAGCAGCACTAGGAATATTTATTATCATTAACCATAATCTATCTAAAAAAATTAAGATCAAACTAAAGAAAGCTAAAATTAATACTAAATAACTCGTTTCAATTTCTATACCCCAACCAAGCCAATCTATCTTTGTATTACCTTCAGTTTCTGAAATGAGGATAGCAATAAACACTATTAGTAAAAGAGAAACAATTAATTTCAAAAACTTAAAAATCATTTAATTAACCATTTTCCTTTGCTAAAAATAATTTACATTTAGATATGAAATTTTTCAGACCTACCTTCCAATCATCAGGAAGTTTTTCCAAATAATACAAAACTGATTTCAAATCACCATTTAATGCACTTATCTCAGCTTTAGTAATAAGAGATCTTGGTGAGTTATTATCACCATAATCTCTCAATTTAAAAAATCCTGAAAGTTTATTTATAATATCATTAAATACATTTCTTTCTTTAGTGTAATCAAACTGTTCTTTACTTAACAACTTACTTTTTAAATCTTCAAATTCTTGTATTAATTCATCAAGTTTTGTATTTTTATGTTCAATAGTTTTTATATCATTATCTTTTTTAATATTATTATCTTCTGATAAAACATTAGGGTCTGGTTCATTGGATACTTTATTTTTTTCAAAATCTATAACCTTAGAATTTAAATCATTAATTTTTTTTTCAACTTTATTAAGTTTATCAGTAAAAATTTTTGAATTAAAATTTGAGAATTTTTGATTATTAGTAACAAAATCATTTCTGAGATTTTCTATTTCTTGTTTAATTTCTTTTTTAAAATTATTAATAACTTTATTTAAATTGTCAGAACTTTTGATAGTTTCTTGGTAAATTTTTTCTTCAAAATCATTAGATGAAAACCATATGAAAAAAAAGATCATTAAAACTATAGAAAGTGAGCTTAACGTTAAAGAAATAATTAAAAACAGCTTCGTATATTTTTCTTTAATTATAGGCGCCATTTCAATAATGGTTTCATCCTTATCTTCTATTGTTTTATTTTTTTGTTTCTTTGTCATTTTTTAATTTGAATCTAAGATCATTTTAACCTCTTTTAAGAAACTTTTCCTAGAATTCTTTTTAAGAATTAAAATGTTTTTCCATCCAAGACTTAGTGCTTCTTCTTTAATATCTGTACTCATACAAAAAATTTTTGATTTTTTTAAAAAATTTTTGAAAGTCTTTAGTTTATAAAGAGTTTTAGTAAGTAATTTTATATTTCTTGATGAATTTACAATAAAGGCATTATTACTAAAGCATTCATTTTCATCAATTTGTAAATTCTTTGAAAGATCTCTAAAAGCCATTTCATAAACAATATTTTCCTTTAAAAATCTTTTATTTTCTAATAGTTTTGTTCTTAAAACTCTTTTTCTATGGAGACCACAAAGCCATAGTCCTTTAGAATAAATTTTAGTATTTGAAATGACTAATTCAGATAAACTCTTAGAGTTACCTTCTGATACAAAAAAATCATCATAACTATTCTTTTTTAAGGCATTTGCAGTCTCAATTCCAACTACAAATATTTTTGGGATTTTATTATGAATTTTTTTATACAAATTAATGAATCTGATAAAAATTGTAATTGATTTAGCACTAGTTAATAAAATGAAATCATATTTAATTTTATAATTAGGAATAGTTTTATAATTACATTTAGTAATTGGAAGGGATTTAGACTTAACCCCAATTTTTTCTAAATCTTTAACTGTTTCAAATGCGTCTTTAATTTCTCTAACAACGAATACATTCATAAATATTTACTAATGTTATAATTCTAACAATTTTTTTGCGCCTTTTTTAATTAATTTTTTTGCTAATAATTCACCTGTAGTAATTGCGTCTGTTTTATGGCCTTCAATTTTATCTGTAATCATCTCAGTCCCTTTTGTGTTAATTATATAAGCTTCTATAGATAAAGTTTTATTGTCTATAACATTCGCACTTACAGAAATTGGAGAGTAACAATTTCCATTTATTGTCTTTATAAAACTTCTTTCTGCTTGTGTTTCAAAAAAAGCTTTTTGATCATTAAGAGAAAAAATTATCTCATTTATTTTTTTATTTTTTATTTTATTTAAACATTGTATTGCAATGGCACCCTGACCAGCTGAGGGTGGCATTACTTTAATTGGAATTTTGCATGAGTAATCTATATCTAATCTATTCAACCCTGCTTCAGCTAAAACTAATGCGTCGTATTTATTTTCATTTAATTTTGATATTCTTGACTCAATATTACCTCTGCACAATTTAATAGTAAGATCATTTCGAAAATATTTCAAAAATGCCGTTCTTCTTGGAGAAGTGGTTCCAATAATTGCATTTTTTGGCAAATCTGAAAGACTTTTAAATTTGCCAAGTAGCACATCATTTCTGCTATCTCTGGAATGAATAGCTCCAATGAAAGTATCTTTAGCAATATGAACTTCCATATCTTTTAAAGAATGAACAGCTATATGCGCATCTCCATTTAAAAGACTTCTTTCTAACTCCTTAACAAATAAGCCTTTACCTCCGACCTCGGCAAGAGGTTTATTAAGAAGTTTGTCTCCAGTTGTTGAAACTTTCACAACTTCAATTTCAAAAAACTTTTTCAGGCTTTCACATACAATTTCGGTTTGCTTCAAAGCTAAACGAGATGATCTTGAGGCAATTTTTATTTTTTCCATTTTGTTAATGACTTTTATTCAATTTGTTTATTAACAATTATAAATTCTATATTTTGAAAATCTTTGTTATAAACATATTTTATATATATAGATTTAAAAATGACAAGCCATCAAAAAGTGAAATATGTACTTGGAGTAGAAACAAGTTGCGATGATACAGCTATTGGCATAATTGATTCATCTAAAAACATAAAAGCAAACATAGTTTTAAATCAAAATAATTATCACAAAGAATTTGGTGGGATTGTTCCAGAAATTGCTGCTAGAGCTCACCTAAGTTTTATTGATATCGCTTTAAAAAAAGCTCTAACGAGAGCTAAAATAAAATTGGAAGAAATTGATCTTTTTTGTTCAACAGGTGGTCCTGGTTTAATTGGAGGATTAATCGTTGGAAATACTTTTTGTAAAACGTTAGCTTGGTCATTTCAAAAACCTTTTTTAGCTATTAATCACCTAGAAGGTCATGCTTTAACAGCTAGACTATTATACGATGATTTGAATTATCCTTTTTTGCTTTTATTAGTTTCAGGCGGTCACACTCAGTTGATAGCTGTTTTGAATTATGGAGAATATATTAGAATTGGTACGACACTAGATGATTCTGCAGGAGAAACTTTTGACAAGGCTGCAAAAATGATGGGTTTAGATCAGCCAGGTGGACCATTAATTGAAAAATTAAGCAAGGAAGGTGATGAAAATTTCTTCAAGTTTCCAAAACCTTTATATAAATCAAAAAATCCTAATTTTTCTTTTTCAGGATTGAAAACTGCATTCTCAAAAACTGTCAATAATGTAGATATAAATATTAATAAACATAACTTAGCAGCATCATTACAAAAAACAATTTCAGATTGTTTATTAGATAGAACAAAATTAGCAATTAAAATTTATAAACAAATAACTAAATCACATAAAGTAAACTTAGTAATAGCAGGAGGAGTTGCCGCCAATAAAAAAATCAGAGCAGACTTAAAGAACTTATCTAATAAAGAAGATATTAAATTTTATGTTCCAACTCTTGAATTATGCACTGATAATGGGGCTATGATTGCATGGGCTGGATTTGAAAGATATAAGCTTAAAAAAGATACAATGTTCAATTTCAAACCAAGACCAAGGTGGCCATTAGATCCAAATGCTTTTAAAAATAATCCAACCATGAGACTTGTTGGTAAAAAAGGTATAAAAGCTTAATGACAACTTCAGATAAAATTATTTTTTATGGAGGAGGTGCATGGGGACAAGCTTTAGCGATAGCTCTATCAAATTGTAATGCAAAATCATCAATTTTAGTATCTGACAAAAAAAGAATGGAGTCTTTAAACAATGGAATAACTAAATGTTTTCCTGATATTATATTTCCAAAAAATATTTACGTTTCAAATGATAAAAGTATATTAAGAGAAGCAGACATTGTTTTCATAACAACACAAAGTTTTAGAGTTCAAGATGCAGTTAATGAAGTAATTTCATCAAATCCAAATGTAAAAATTATTTTAACATCGAAGGGCTTTGCAAATGATAAAGGTGAATTATTTTCTGAAATAATTTCAAAAAAATATCCCAACTTAACTTATGGTATTTTAACGGGACCAACATTCGCAAGTGAAGTAGCTAAAAACTTACCATCAGCTGCGATTATAGCTAGTGATAGTGAAATGTTCAGTAAAAATGTATCTACTCTTTTCAGTAATAGTTGCTTACGCCTTTACCCATCAGATGATGTTATTGGAGCATCAGTTTCTGGAGCTATTAAAAATATTTTTGCAATTGGAACAGGTATATCAGATGGATTAAAACTTGGCGAGAATGCAAAGTCAGCAATTATTACTAGAGGAATAGCAGAATTATCACAAATTATACTCAAACTTGGTGGTAAAAAAGAAACGGCTTTTGGATTGGCTGGAATAGGTGATATGATTTTAACATGTAGCTCTCCAACATCAAGAAATATGAAGTATGGATTAGATCTTGCTCAAAACAAAAATAATAAAAATATTCCACTTGTTGAAGGTCTTTATGCTCTTAAATCAGCTAAATATTTATCAGACTTATATAAGTTAGATACTCCCATTATAAATTCTATTTTTGACTATATATATAATAATAAATCTATTGATAAAATTATTTTAAATCTGTTAAATCGTCCTATTGGAATAGAATTTAAAAATTGAAAGGTTTTTAAAAATGAATTTTTGGCTATTTAAGTCTGAACCAAATACTTGGTCATGGGATGACCAAGTAAAAAAAGGTGAAGTTGGAGAACATTGGGATGGTGTTAGAAATTATCAAGCATCAAATAATATGAAAAAAATGAAAGTAGGAGATCTTGGTTTTTTTTATCATTCGGTTAAAGAAAGAAGAATAATTGGTATTGTTAAGGTAATAAAAGAATATTATCCAGATCATACGGATAAGAAAAATATATTTGGGATGGTTGATTTAGTAGCAGTAAAAAAACTTAATGAATTTGTTACACTTGATCAAATAAAAAATACAAAAGAGTTATTAAATATGCCATTAGTTAAACAAAGTAGATTATCAGTTTCTCCTGTTTCAAAAGCTGAGTGGGAAATAATTTTAAAATTGGGTAAAACTACAATTTAATAAATCTATTTTTCGCCTCTATGAATAAAATATAAATTTCTTGCATATATTAAAACACCTACTGATTGTCCTGCAATAATCACAGGATCTTTTCTCCATATTGCATAAGTTAGCAAAACTAAGCCCCCTGTGATAGAAAAATACCAAAACGCTACAGGAATTACTGACTTTTTAGCATTTTCGCTTGTTATCCATTGAATTAGAAATCGAGCTGCAAATAAACCTTGTCCTCCAAAACCAATGATGACCATTATATTCTCAGGCTTATCCAGCAAAACATCCGACAAGAATGGTAGAAAATAAATAATGATATTTGATACAAAAATTGCGGCTAATTCAATTTTTTCTGATAAAAGTGATATAAAATTCATAAATAGATCCTATTTTTTTATTTCATTAATCTTCAAATTTTTAGGATATCTTTTTAATAACCATATCATACCAACTATATCAAAAATACTAACAAATAATCTTCCAAGATTTGTATAATTAGAGCTTCCTTTTGATCTGGGTCGATGATTAACATCATGTTGCAATACTAAAGCTCCTTCTCTAGTTGCTAATGCTGGAAAAAATCTATGCATATGATCGAAATATGGTAGTAGTAAATATAATTTTTTATGAAAAACTTTAATGCCGCAACCTGTATCGGGATGATTATCATTTAGCAAATGTTTTCTAAAAAATTTACCAAATTTAGATGCAATTTTTTTTCCTAGATTATCTTTGCGATTTACTCTTACTCCACCAATCATTAATAAGTTATTTTCAGAATGGTTAGTAAATTTTTCAAGCATGGCAGGTATATCCTTAGGATCGTTTTGACAATCACCATCTAGAGTTACTATTATTTCATATGTTGAATTATGAATACCTGTTTTTAAAGCAGCTGATTGTCCTTTAGAAAAATTGTGATTTAATATTCTCAAATTTTTATTTTCTTTTTTTAAAATCTTTAAAATATTTATAGAGTTATCATTAGAACCATCATTAACAAAAAGGATTTCAAACTTTATTTTATTACATGCTTTGTTAATTTCTCTTGTAAGTTTTTGTATATTCTCAGCTTCATTTTTTATTGGAACTACAATTGAAATATGTTGATTTTTTAACATAAATATCTTTTATAATTTTTGCAGTTATTTGGCTACTTTAAAAAAAAGAATTTTTATATTTTGACCTTTAGAATAATTAAAACCTTTAATCTCTCTTATTTTTTTTAATTTAAGATTTAGATTTGAAGAAGAATTAATGAACTCATCTAATTCTCTACCCTCGACTAAAACAAGGTTGTTATTTCCTTCTGCAAGAAAAATGGCCGCTTCATTTGGATCTGATAGAATTATCTTTCCTTTAGCTAAAAAAACTAAACTTGGTTCATGATAACCAGTAACAGATAATTCTTCATAATTAAGTTTTTTTAGTTCGTCAGAAATTATCTTACTTGGAAATAAATATTTTAAACTAGGTAAAATAAAAGTGAAAATGGTGATATAAAAAATTACAGAAAAAAATATTATATAATTTTGAAATTTTATTTCTTTTTTAAAATTAAAAAAATTAAAATTTTTTCCATATATGACTTTGATGTTAACTAAAATTGATAAGATTAAAATCAAAAATGAAATTAAAAACAAAATAGCTATATAAAGATATTGATCCGTTTTATTTTCATTAAAATTAATTAATAAATAACAAAGAAATAAGCTAAGAACAATGCCACCCAAACTAAATAATAAAGAAAATAAGAAAACAGCATTTTTAGAAATAAAAGATTTTAAATTTAATTTGTTATTCTCAAAATAAATCATTGTGCCAGCCACAATTAAAATTAGTGGAGAAAAAATAGGTAATGGATAATGAAATAATTTTGTAGGAATAAATTCTATTATGATCCAAAAAGGGACAAGCCAGCAAATTAAAAATCTAATGCCTAAATTATTTAAATTATTTTTTACAAAGAAAAAAGCCAATGGAAAAAAAGATGCTAACGGCCAAAAAATTAAACTTGAAATCAAAAAATAATACCCTGGATAACCCCCATGACTTTCTTGTTCGCTGAAAAGTTTTGGTAAAAAATCTTCATTTATAGCTTTTTCAAAAAATAATCCATCTGTAGTTTTTTGTATAATATAAACCCATGGCAAAACAATTATCATAAAACAAATAACACCCCAAAAAGGTCTAATGTTTTTTAATAGATTAATGTCTTTGTTCCATAAAACATAGCTTGATAAAGTGAAGATAAAAACGACTAATGAAATTGGTCCTTTAATTAGAAATCCAATACCTAAAACGAGCCACATAGATATTGGTATGATTAAATCAAATAAAATAGATTTCTTTTTATTTAAGATGATTTTTAATAATAAATATTGTTGAAAAGTAATAAATGATAATAACAATGTATCGGTTTTAGCTACATGAGATTCAAATATAAATAATAATGATATCATTGAAGCACTGACAACAAATAAAGACGCTTTTTGTCCAAATAGAATTTGTGAAAACTTCCATAATACCAAGATTGTTATGAGAGCACCTAGAGTAGATACGTATCTGTATGATGAGATTTTATCTTCACCAAATATATTAGCAAAAATTGATTGTGCCCAGTAAATACCTATTGGTTTTTTAGCCCTAATTTCATCCAAAAATTTAATATTTATATAATCATTAGTTTCTATCATTTGATAAGTTGATTGAACAAATCTTGACTCATCTCTATCCAAAGGTGGTATTGAATCCAAGCCAGAAAAAAAAGGAATTAAACAAAAGATAAAAAAAACAATTTTATATGCTAATTTCTTTGTTAAACTTAAATTCTTGATGTTACTTAGCATTTATTAATTTTAACTTTACAGAATGAAAAGACATAACTCACTTAAAGTCTTATACATAAAAATTTAAATTTCAAATGATAATAAATAGAAAAAAAATTTGGGAATTATCTTGGCCAATTATCTTAGCAAATTTTTCCATACCACTTGTTGGATTAGTTGATACATTAATTATGGGACATATGCCATCAAGTGATTATCTGGCAGCTGTAGCTTTAGGTGGGATTATATTCAATTTCATGTATGCTGGGTTAAATTTTCTTAGAATGGGTACAACAGGAATAATTGCCCAATATCATGGCCAAAAAAATACTGAAGAAATATTCTTAGGATTATTAAGGCCTATCATTATAGCAATAATAATTGGAATAACTTTATATATTTGCAAAAATATAATTTTTGAAATTTCAAATTATTTTTTTAATCCTTCAGAAAAAATAACGGAATTTTATAAAGATTATTTATTCATAAGAATGATAGGTTTACCTTTTGGATTGATCAATATTGTTTTTTTAGGTTGGTATTTTGGAATTCAAAAAACAAAATTTGTTATGATACAGCTTTTTATAATAAATTTTACAAATATTATTTTTTCAATTTATTTTGCCGTATATCTAAATTTTGGAATAAGCGGTGTTGCCATTGGCAGTTTTATATCTCAGATATGTGGTTTTATTATTTCAATCTATATGTATTTCATTATTGCAAATCCCAATGATTTTAAAAAATTTAAATTAAAAACATTTATTTTAACTAGTAAAATTTTAAGGATATTTAATATAAGTAGAGACTTGTTTATAAGAACAATGTTTTTAGTTTTTGCTCAAGCTTTTCTGATCAAAAAATCTTCAGATCTTGGAGTTAATGAATTAGCATCAATGGAGATTTTATTAGTTCTATTTAGTTTATGCTCATATACCATTGATGCATTTGCTCATTCTGCTGAAACCTTAGTTGGAAACTCTATTGGATCTAGAAATAAAAAAGAATTAAAATCATCTATCTACTTAACTTTTGAAATGGCATTTTTATTTTCTTTTTTTATTGCCATCTTATTATTTTCTTTAAGAGATCTTATTATATTCTCTATTACAGACATTGAACCTTTAAGAAAAATAATTCAAGATCTTTGGATTTTAGTAATTATTACCCCACCAATTTCAGTACTTGCATTTCAATATGATGGAATATTTGTAGGATCCACATTAGTAAAAGAAATGAGAAACTCTATAGTAATTTCATGTTTAATTTTTTACATAATTATTGAATTTCTAATCAGTGATATAATTAATTTAAAATATTTATATTCTTGTTTTTTAATTTTTTTGATACTACGAGGAATAATACTCTTTTTATATAACAAAAGAGTGTATAGTTTAGTTGATGGATAAATTATGATTGATCTTAATAAAAAAAGTGAAACATTTGTAAAAAAAAGCTCAAGAAATAACTCTAAATTATATTTAGTGAATAATTTAAATGACTTATTGAGTTCAAAATTATTTTCAGAAAAACAATTAAAGAATTTTAAGACAAATTATAAATTTAATTCTGATAAACCAATTATTAATTTATTTGATTTTGACCAGAAAAATCTGATCACAATTGCATATTTAAATTCAAATAAAAATTTTAGAGAAAGTACAATTGATCAAGCTGCGAAAATATGTAATTTGCTTGAAGATAGGGTTTGGGATCTAAATATTTTATCTCAATACAACGAAAATGATGTTTATGAATTTTTATTAGGATGGGGATTAAGTTTTTATAAATTTAATGTATTAAAAAAACATAATGTTAAAAAATATTTAAATATTCTTTCGTTAAATAATAAATATAAAAATCTAGTTGAAACATGCTCTATTGAATTAAAAGGGATTAACTTAGCAAGAGATTTGATTAACCTTCCAGCAAATTATTTAAATCCCGATCAATATGAAATAGAAATAAAAAAAATATTTAAAAGTTTAAAATGTATAATTCATAAAGGTCGTAACTTTGATAAAGAATTTCCACTTATTTCTATGGTAGGAAGATCATCTGAATTTAATCCTAAGCTTATAGAAATTAATTGGAAAAACAAAGACGTTAAGAAAGACAAAAATAATGTCACAATTATAGGCAAAGGTATTACCTTTGACAGTGGTGGCCTAGATATTAAACCAAGTGGGGCCATGTTAAACATGAAAAAGGATATGGGAGGTAGTGCAATTGCAATTGGTTTAGCAAAAAGTTTGATAGATTATAATAGCAAAATTAATCTTAGGCTTCTTATACCAATTGCAGAAAATTCGATTTCTCAAAAATCTATGAGACCTATGGATATTAAATTTTCAAGAAATAAAACGCCAGTTGAAATTGGGAATACCGATGCAGAAGGACGTTTAATTTTAGCAGATACATTATCTTATGCCCAAGAGGGTAAAATTAATCCTGATCTTATAATTGATTTTGCCACTTTAACTGGAGCAGCAAGAGTAGCTCTTGGCACAGAAGTTCCAGTATTCTTTTCAAACAATGAAAACATCTCAAAAAAGCTTTTAGATAATTCAATTAAAATGGTTGATCCTGTATGGCAATTACCTCTTTTTACTCCATACAAAAGGTTCCTTCATTCTGAAAATGGAGCTCTTAATAGTACAGGTTTTTCTGGTACAGGTGGTGCAATCACTGCAGCATTATTTTTAGAACAATTTGTTGATAAAAAAATTAATTGGGTTCATTTTGACTTAATGGCTTGGAATCTCACCTCAAGACCTGGCTTCCCAAAAGGAGGAGAAGCAATGAGCTTAAGAACAGTTTTCAAAACGATTAACGAAATGTTTAATTAATTCAAAAATTGAAGAACCTCATTGAGCAAATCTTTATTGCAAGCTGCAATGACTTTGAATTTCTTTTTTGTTTTAAAATCAAATAATATTTCTGAGCCACTCCAATCAGTTATGGATATTTCCCTAGATTTTAAAATTGGAATAAGCGGCAAAATATCCCATGAATTTAAATTTTCTTCAATGACTAAGTCTATTTTACCTTGCGCAAGTAAAATATAATTATGACAATCACCTGACCATATATTAAATTTAACATTATCAATTATTGCATTAATTTTTTGTAAGTTTAAAAATTCAAATAACTCAGGTGCTGTTGAAGCAAAAATTGAATTTTTTAAAGTTAAATTTTCTTTCTCTAAAAAATTACAATCATTCCCATTTAAAATTAGTTTATCCTTATACCCTATCCATAATTGATCTAACTCAGGAAAATCAACCATTCCAATAATAGGTTTATTATTTTTTAAGAGACCAATCATTGTTCCCCATAATGGTCTTCCAGACATATATGATTTCGTTCCATCAATAGGATCAATAATCCATGTAAATTCAGATTTTTTATCAATTACTTTTAACTCTTCACCAATAATATTGTGAGAAGGGAAACTATTTTCTAAATATTTTCTAATATAGTTTTCAGCTTCTATATCGTATTTTGTAACGGGGCTGTCGTCCGTTTTAATTTTATAATTATTTTCCAGGTTGGATTTATTTAGTGTAATTTTTCTAACACTTTGACTTATTTCATTAAGGCAACTTGCAAAAGAAGAAAAGTTTTCTAAACTCATCAAAACTATTTATTTGGCAGAGGTGCCGGAGCGTTTGATCTTTCTCTTAACCATGCAATGAGATTTGCTCTGTCTTTGGTTTTCTTTAAACCTGCAAAATTCATTTTTGTACCTTTAACGTATTCTTTAGGCTTATAAAGAAATTTGTTTAATTCTTCATAAGTCCAATTACCATTCAATGCCGCAAACGCCTTGGAGTAACCGTAGTCTGCTTTTCCAATTGGTTTATTAACGATATTGTATAATCCTGGACCTACCTTATTATTTCCTCCATCAACAAAAACATGACATGCTGTACATTTTTTAGCAACTTTTTCACCTTCCATAATATTTGCGCTTGCTAAAAGGTTGATAATTGGTTCAATTACTGATGCTTCTTTTACTTGAGTATTCTTAGCATCCACATTAGCAACTTCAATTGGGTAGGCATTTTCCTTTAAATCTTTAGGATTAACTAAAAAACTACCCACTTTACTAAATCCCATTATTAATAACCCAGCACATAAAACTGCTGCTGCAATTTTATTGAATCTTAATGCATCCATCTTAACTCCACTCTATCACAAAAAGGTATAATATTTTTATATTTCATTATATAAATTTTTCAATTAAATTATTAAAATAAAATTATTTTTATAAAGATTAAATTCTTTATTTTATTTATAGGCATTTAAATTGTCATACAAAAACTTTGCTATTTTAATTCCATCGAGAATAGGATCAACAAGACTTAAAAACAAAGCCTTGATTGAAATAGATAAGAAACCACTCATAGAGCATGTAATTAGAGGTGCAATAAAATCTAATTTAAAAGTGCCTATTATAGTTGCGACAGATACTCAAGATATTGTTAATGTAGCTGAAAGATGTGGACAAATAGGAATGCTTACTAGCAAAGATCATAAAAGTGGATCTGATAGAATTTATGAGGCACTAGAAAAATTTGATCCCCAAAAAAAAATAAAAAAAATTATTCACCTACAGGGTGATTTGCCTAATGTTTCAAAAAAATTAATCGTAAGTCTGGCAGATATAATTAAGAATAATAAATGTATTGCCACTCCAGTAGTTCAAGCAGATAAAAATGAGATTTTAGATGAAAACATTGTTAAATGTGCAGCATCTTTTAAAAACCCAAAACCAAAAATTGGAGAGATAGGAAATGCACTATATTTTAGTAGATGTCCAATTCCTTGGGGAGATAGTATTAAATGGCATCATCTTGGTATTTATGGTTGGGATAGATCTATACTTGAAAAATATATAAAACTCAAACCATCAAATTTAGAAATGAGTGAAAAATTAGAGCAATTAAGAGCGCTAGAAGCTGGAATTAACATCAAAATCTTAATTACAAATGAGAAACCTATTGGTATAGATACTATTAGTGATTTAAAAAAATTTAAAAAGAGTATCAATGCTTATTAGTAAAAAGAAATTAAAGATAGCTTTTCAAGGCATGGCAGGGGCATATTCTAACATGGCCTGTGAAGAATGTTTTCCAAATGCAAAAGCAATTCCCTGTATTTCATTTGAAAACATGTTAGAAACTACAAAAAGTAAAGTTTCAGATTTAGCTATGGTACCTATTGAAAACTCAGTAGCAGGCCGTGTTGCAGATATCCACAATCTTATACCAGAAAGTGGACTTCATATAATTGGAGAACATTATCAAAAAGTAAATCACCAACTTTTGGCCTTAAAAGGTGCAACCCTCAAAACAATTAAAACAGTTAAAAGTCATTCACAAGGTCTTGCACAATGTAGAAAATTAATAAAACAACTTAATATAGCACCTGTTCAGCATATAGATACTGCAGGAGCTGCACATGAATTATCAAAAGGAAATGATATAACTGTAGCAGCAATAGCATCTAAAATGGCTGCAAAAATATATGGATTAAAAATTCTGAAAAAGAATATTGAAGATGAGGTTAATAACACAACAAGATTTTTAATTATGTCTAACAAAAAACACATACCCAAATACGACAAAAGTAAAGTTTTTGTAACGACTATTGTATTTGAGATGAAATCTGTTCCTGCTGCTCTATACAAAGTTTTAGGTGGGTTTGCTACTAATGGGATTAATCTAACAAAATTAGAAAGCTATATAAGTGGAAAAAATATGAAAGCGGCAAGATTTTATGTAGATGCTGAGGGTCACCCGCACGAAAAAGGAATGCAAAACGCGCTTGATGAAATGAAATTTTATACTCTAGAAGGAAGTATTAAAATATTAGGTTCATATTTAAGAAATATACCAACAAAAATTTAAATATCTTGAAAGTCATACTAAACTAATACATATTATCCTTGGAGAGTTTCATGGACGTGACTCTTGCTAACCCGGTCAGATTCGAAAGAAAGCAGCCGTAACAATGATAGCGGGTCATGAAGCTCTCTTTTAAGAAAATAAAATGAATTATAAAGTTCTTGCAAGAAAATATAGACCTCAAAATTTCCAAGAATTAATTGGTCAAGATATACTAGTTAACACCCTAAAAAATGCTTTAAATGACGGTAGATTAGCCCACGCTTTTTTATTAACCGGAATAAGAGGAATAGGAAAAACAACTACTGCTAGGATAATTGCCAAAGCTTTTAATTGTGAAGGTAATAACAATAACAAACCAACGTTTGAGATTTGTAATAACTGCGGACCTTGTAACGCTATCACAAAAGGAAATTCACTTGATGTTATTGAAATTGATGCGGCAAGTAAAACGGGTGTCGATAATATAAGAGAAATCATAGAATCTGTGATGTATTCTACAAATGAAATGCGCTTTAAAATTTATATTATAGATGAAGTGCATATGTTATCTACTGCCGCTTTTAATGCATTATTAAAAACTCTTGAAGAACCTCCAAATAATACGAAATTCATATTTGCAACAACTGAAACAAAAAAAATACCCGCTACTATTATTTCTAGATGTCAAAGGTTTGATCTAAAAAGAATTGATGACGAAGTTTTAATAAATCATTTAAAATCTATATGTGTTAAAGAGGACATCACTGTTGATGATGAATCACTCAAACAAATTAGTTCTTCCTCAGAAGGGTCAATGAGAGATGCTCTATCTATTTTAGATCAAGCAGCTGCACTTTCAAATAATCATATTCAAATTAAAGAATTAAGACAATTATTAGGAATAAGAAGTAAATTAGATTTTATTAAACTTTATAAATTCTGCTTAGATGCCAAAGCATCAGAAGCTTTAGACTATTATTATCAATTAATTCAAGACTCAACAGATCCGTCAGATATACTTAATAGTTTAATAAGCATATGTAGTGATGCATGTAAATTTGTTGTTAATAATAATCTTTTAGATGAGCATGTAAACGAATTCAAAAAAATATCAGAACATGGAATCACAAAACTTTTAAGGTCTTGGCAAGTTTTAATTAAAGGACTTGATGAGACAAAAAGTGGAACAAACCAAATAGAGATTGTATCTATTATCATTGTAAAGTTATGTTATACATCCTCAACTCCAATGCCAGAGGAATTAATCAAAAAACTTGATAAAAAAATTTCAAATAATAGCACTAATCAAACAAGTACGAAAACAATTGAAAATAAAAATATTGATCAAAAAATTACAACAAATGAAACTTTGGAAGGTGATAAGACATATCAACCTATAAAGAATGAAAATAAAGTAGATAGTGAAGATAAAACAAACATTGAAAATAAAATTTCTCTCAACAATTTTGAAGAGCTGCTTACATTTTTAATTGAAAATAGAGAAGCTTTGTTACATGCACAATTAGTAAATAATGTAGTTATTGATAGTTTCGAAAGTGGTAAAATTTCAATGAAAATATCTGAAAATTGTACATTTGATGTTATAAAACATTTATCAAAATTTCTTCAGGATAAAACAGGTTTAAAATGGGTTATAGAAGAAGTTCAAAAAACAGACAATAAAACCCACGAAGAAATTAAAGCTATTAATTTTGAAAAAAAGAAAAAAGAAATTGAATCAGATCCTATAATACATGAAGTTAAACAACTTTTTCCAAATGCTGAAATAAAAGGTATAGAATAAATTTAAAATGAATTATGAAAATGAAAATAATTTTCTTGAAACTTTAATAAAAAGAATTTCAA
>ENA-OSEY01000357-OSEY01000357.1-marine-metagenome-genome-assembly--contig:-NODE-357-length-33822-cov-9.761476_pt1 | contig 33822 bp, 26 predicted proteins | sample MGYA00248465_ERZ534230 | MGnify/ENA primary metagenome ERZ534230 (study PRJEB26409, sample SAMN06344110) | marine metagenome | isolation source: Sea water from surface | place: Atlantic Ocean:Southern... | reverse complement strand
GTTTCAAAGGTTAGGGTTTTTAATGAAGAAAATAAGGTAAAATACATCAATTTAATTGATGAAAAAATATTAACTATTTATCTTAATTCTCAGGAAGTACTTACAGCCTTAACAGTTTGTGATTACCCAGAGTATTTGGCTGTTGGTTTTATGTATAATCAAAACATAATCAGTTCAAAAGCCGAAATCAAGGAAGTTGAATTTAACCAGGAGCTTTCAGCTGTTGTTGTTAGAACAAGCAAACAAACTCTCTTTGAGGCTCAAAATGTGAAGAGAATAAAAACATCTGGCTGTGCGATGGGAACAGTCTTCGGAGACATGTTTAATAAAATTAAACCGATCCCCAAACAAAACTTTAAAAAATATTCAATAAACGATATCAGGAACTTAGTAAAAGAAATTATAGGCCTGCCTAGTTTATATATGGAGGCTGGCGCGATCCATGGAAGTGTGCTTTGTGAAAGAGATCGAATTTTAGTATATATGGAGGATGTTGGCAGGCATAATGCTATTGACAAGATAAGCGGGTGGATTGTGCTAGAAGAAATTGATCCAACTGATAAGATTTTATATACAACAGGTCGACTTACATCTGAAATGGTATTAAAAGCAATAAGTATGGGGGTACCAATATTAGTTTCGCGCTCTGGTTTTACTAAGTCTGCGGTGCATCTTGCCAGAAAGTTTAACCTTTCGATGATTGGGAGGTTCAAAGGAAAAAGATTTATGTGTGTAAGTGGGTTCGAAAGAGTTTTGCTTTAACATTTAGAAATAAGGTTACTTTATGTGCGATATTAATCTTCCTAGCGTTATTCTAGCAGGGGGGCGATCACAAAGAATGAAGCGCAAAGACAAATCGTTTCTCGAAGTGGGTGATAAAACACTGTTAGATATGACTATAGAAAGGCTTCAGTTACAGTCTCGCAGGGTAGCAATAAATACTAATTCATACTCAATTAAATATAAAAGATACGGCTTGCCAATCCTTCATGATCAAGTGGGGGGATTCTTCGGTCCTTTGGCAGGAATATTAACTGCCATGAAGTGGGCAGTAGATATAGGTTATGAAAAGGTTGTTACTGTTGCGGTTGACACACCATTATTCCCAGAAAACTTGTTAAAAGAACTCTACAAAAAGATGGAAGAGAATAATTCAGACATTGTTTTTGCAGCATCCTTAAAAAACCATAAGGAAAGGAAGAATTTGCATCCAGTTTTTGGTTTGTGGAAAACATATCTCCACGATGATCTAAGAAAGGAGTTAGAAAGAGGCGTGAGAAAGGTCACACTTTGGAGTGAAAAACACAAAACTTCCAGCGTTTGTTTTGCAAACGATTTGATAGACCCATTCTTTAATATCAATACGCCTGACGATATTAAACTGTTTAAGGAGTACCTTATAAAAAAATGAAAATTATAGGAGTAGTTGGTTGGAAAGATACAGGAAAAACAACTTTGATTGAAAAATTGATAAAGGAGTTAAATCTGAGAAATTTGACGGTATCCACAATTAAGCATTCCCACCACAATGTTTCATTAGATCGGCAGGGTACAGACTCCTTCAGGCACTTTAATGCAGGTGCAAAAGAGACAATACTCGCGTCCGATACAAAATGGATCAAATTTTCTAAAACAATTTCTGAGCACGAAACTAGTCTTGATTATCTTATTAAACAGATCATTCCAGTTGATATAGTTATAGTAGAAGGGTTCAAAGTTAGTGGTCACAGAAAAGTTGAAGTTGTTAATAATATTAGCCAGAGAAAACCACTATATGAAACTGACAAAACAATATGTGGACTGATATTTAATCAACATAAAATCGAAAATACAGTATTACCACAATTTGAAAGAGACAATATTGAGAAGATCTGTGACTTCATGGTAAAAACTTTGGAAGGTGAATAAAGAGTGAGCTCCCCAAATTTTCAATTAACTTCCCTAGGTAGGTTGTTTCTGGATCTGAAGGCTGAATTGAAAGCCGTTTCAGGGGAAACTAGAGTTAGTGTGGATAATTGCGTCAATAGAATATTGTCAAAAGATATTTTTGCTAAATATGATAATCCACCTTTTGATAATTCAGCTATAGACGGTTTTGCCTTAAATGAAGACACTGAAGCAACTATTGACAGCTTCTCACTTTTAGAGGGTTTGGTGAAACCAGGTTGTAAAGCTACTGTTACTTTACAAAAAAACGAGGGAATTAAGATTTTAACTGGCGCGCCTGTACCATCTGGAACAACCAGAATTATTTTCAAGGAGAACACGAAAAAAGAAGATCAAAAGATTTATTTTGTCCAGAAGGATGTTAAAGAAAATAATATAAGATTGCAGGGAGAGGATTTTAAAAAAGGTGATCTTTTATTTAAAAAAGGTAACCAAATAAGAATAACAGATCTAGCTGCACTAATTGGCTCAGGAAATTCATCTGTACCGATAGTCAAACCACTAAAAGTTGGGCTAATAACCACCGGAAATGAACTCAAGTCTAACATAGAAAGGCAAAGTAGTAGTAGCTTTATATTTGATACAAATTTCGTTCCATTGAAAAGGGTGTTAAAAAGTTGGGGTCATTCTGTAGTGAGTATAGGTTCGGTGGGAGATAACTTAGATCTATTGAGAGATAAGATCCATGATAACTTGGAGCGTGTTGATGTTTTTGTGACAACAGGCGGTGTTTCAACAGGAAAAGAAGATTTTGTTGCACAATTTCTTAATAGAGAGGCGCAAGTAATTAATTGGAGGATTGCGATTAAACCTGGAAGGCCATTTATTTGTGCAAAGTTAGGAAATAAGTATGTATTTGGATTGCCAGGAAACCCAGTGGCGGCATTTATTTGTGCACTTATTATATTACGTCCTTCCCTTGGTAGAATTGGAGGAGAAAAATCTTGGTTTGAGCCTTTCTCTTTTAAAACAAAGGCAAATTTTGTAAAGCATAAGAGGTCAGGCAGATCAGAGTTTTTGAGAGCTAACCTTAATCAAGAAGACGGTTTCGTTTCAATTTATCCATTTGAGGGATCGGGTAGACTTTCCAGTCTATCTTGGTCAAACGGTATCATTAAGCTTAATGACGGTGAGCAAAATATAGAAAAGGGAGATCTTGTAGACTTTATTCCGTATCAATCATTCTTTTAAATGGGATTTAATTGCTTAAAAATATTCTTAACAATTACACTGAATAGTTCTTTGCCTTCAGTATTGTGTAAAACATAAGGCGTTCCATTATCCGCGCATTCCATTATGTCTTTTGAAAGGGGTATACTTCCTAAATGGGCTAGATTTTCGCTGTTAGTAACTTTTTTTACACCACCGCTACTGAATATATTATGCTTCTCTCCACATTTTGAACATTCAAAATATGACATGTTCTCAATTAAGCCTAGGATTTTAGTATTTGTCTTATTATAGAGCGCAATTGCCTTTTTTGCATCGATCAAAGAAATATCTTGGGGCGTCGATATTACAATTGCTCCAGATACTATCACCTTTTGCGCCAGTGTTATATGTATGTCGCCAGTTCCAGGAGGTAGATCGACAATGAAAAAATCTTGATTATCCCACGCAACATCAAGAAGCAATTGTTGTAGCCCCTTCATTAGCATAGGTCCTCGCCAGATTATGGCTTCATGCTCTGGGAATAACATTCCCATGGACATCATGCTCAAATTGCCTATTTTTTTTGGGCTAATTTTTTTGTTTTTTATTTCGACTTTTGAGTTATTTAGTCCCAACATTTTTGGCTGACTAGGCCCATAGATGTCTGCATCCATTAGACCCACTTTAAATCCCATCTCTGCTATTTGTACAGCTATATTACTTGAGATGGTGGACTTTCCTACACCTCCCTTGCCCGAGGCAATAAATAATATTTTCCCTAGGTGAGATAAGTCAAATTTATTAGAAAACTGTTGATTTTTTGAAGGCATATTTTTTTTTAGGTTCGGAGTCTTGTGCGCTGTGTAAATTACAGAGCAACTTGTAATTTTACTATCTTTTTCAATTACAGATTGCCATAGGTGCGTTAACTTTTCTGTATTGCTCGTAAATTCTGAATTTACAATTATTTTAACATTCTGTTCAGAAAAAATTATGGATTCGATCTTTTCGGTAAGATCAGAATTTCCAGGATAATCAATTTTGTTGATAATATTGATAATGTATTCTTTATTCACGAGATGGGACATTATAATCAGTATACTTTCTGTAGTAATTATAAATGGAGGCGACGACCGGATTCGAACCGGTGTCCACGGATTTGCAGTCCGCTGCGTAACCACTCCGCCACGTCGCCCATTTATTAGACAATACCAATATTAAATAATTTAATTCATTGCAAGAACATATAATATTATGTAAGTCTTTCTTTGTTACTTTATCTTCATAAATTATTGGGTGAGTTCATCAAATGTTTGACTACAAAAAAGCACGAAAGAATATGGTGGATAACTTAATTCGGCCTGCTAATGTGACTGATCCAAAGCTTTTGTCAGCTTTGGGAGATGTTCAACGAGATAAGTTTTTACCTAGCAACCTAGCCAGCTTGTCTTACAGTGAAACTGAGTTGCTAATACAAAATGATAGAACATCAATGAGTCCTTGGCTTCTTGCTAAAATGCTCCAATTTTTAGACCTCAACTCCCCGGATAATGTTCTAAGTCTTGCCGCGGGATACGGCTACAGTTGTGCCCTAATGTCATCGTTAGCAAATTTTGTAGTTGCTGTTGAAACACAAGACCTTGCACAAGAAGCTCAAGCAAGATTAATTGAAGGCGGATACGATAATATTTTGGTTCGAGAGGGTAATATTAACGAAGGCGCAGAGGAAGAGGGTCCCTATGATGCAATTTTAATTGAGGGTGCTGTTGAATATATAAACGAGGAAATCATAAATCAGCTTAAACTCGAGGGTAGAATCATAGCAGTATTCAAAGAAAAAAATTTAGGTCAATGCAGGTTAGGCATAAAAACAAAATCTGGAGTGCAGTGGAGAAATCTTTTTGAAGCAAATTGTGTATTGTTGAATGATTTTAAAAAAGAAAAGGAATTTACCTTGTAAGCAGGTGAAAAATTTAATGAAAATTAAAACTTTTATAATATTAACTTCGGTAATCTTTTGTTTCTGCAAAGAGGCATACACACAGAGCATAAAAGAGTCTGTAAAAGCGGCATTGGATAATAATGAGAGTTTAAAAAGCCAAAAAGTGTTGCTTGATAATAGCTATCAGAATCTCTTAATTCAAAAAGGAACAATGTTACCAAGTCTCTCTTTAAGTGGCACAGGGACCCGCTCATCAAATTTTGACTCAAACCAGGATTCAGATAGCTACAGCATTTCGTTGAATTCCTCATATACGTTATTTGACTTTGGATCACTCGAAGCAAAAAAGAGATCATCTATGCATTTGAATGAGGCTTCAATACTTTCGTTTAAGAAGCTTGAAGATGAGCTGATACTGAGCGTAGTCAAAGTTCACTTAGAACTTTTTAAGGCGACAAAAATTGTTGATCTTTATGAAAGTAGCCTAGAGATAAGGAAGCAGCAATACGTAGCAGTAAAGAATAGGTTTGATTTAGGAGAGGCCACAAGGTCAGACCTCCTGAGATCCAAAGCTTCAATTTCCGGTGCTGAGGCACAACTAAAAGTGGGGCAAGCAAACGTTAAGAAGCTTAGAGAAAGTTATAAGACTTTGGTAGGTAAAGTTAGTGATAAACCGATGCTTCCAGAGATGAAAATAAAAGAACCTTCTACATTAGAGATTAGCGTTAGAGGAGGAATAGAGAATGACATTGCTTTGAAAATTCTTACGCTTGAGGAGCGAGCGCTTAGAGCCGAATTAAGTTCCATAGAAAAATCTCAGCTACCAAATCTAAGCCTTTCTGGAAGTTTGTCTTATGGTGATAGTCAGACCTTAGGAAATAATATTAGCTCAGGACGGATCTCTCTAAGCTCCAATCTTATTCTTTATAGTGGTGGTCAAAAAAAAGCTAGAGTTAAAATTGCCTCAAATAAACTGGCAGCAAAAGCGATTGATATTGCGGTAAGAAAAAAAACGTTGCAAAGAGATATTACAACAAAGTGGTTGGATTTAATGGCTTTAAAGTCCTCAGTTATTGCTAAGCAAGAAGAAACCAACGCTTTGAATGAGTTGTACGAGAGCGTATTTGAAGAATGGAGGCTTGGAGGAAAGACATCGCTAGATACTGATCAAGCATATCAAAATTTCCTGAATTCTGAAGTTGAATTAGTTACTAGCACTACAGATATATTAATTGCAAAATTTGACTTGTTAGCCGAGATAGGTACTCTGAGAAATAAGTTACAGCTGCGATAATAGATTGATTGCTATGAGGAACGTTTAATGGCTGAAAAAAAGTCCGCAAAAAAAGAGAAAAAAGAAAATGGCAAGGTCGATCTTAAGGAAATTCTTGGTGACATTAAAACCGTTGTTTCAGGGGAGAAAGAAACACTATTCAAGGTGAGTGAATATAAGACTATTAACCTAAAAAAGGAAAATTTGGTAACCGCAGGTGAAAAAAGGCACTCCCATCAATCTATTGATCTAAATGATAAGAAACTGGAGAGATTAATAAGAAAAATTGTAAGAAGTGAACTTGAGAATTTTCAGTCAAATAATAAATCGGATAGTTTAAAGTCGGAAAAAAGAAAAACAAATGTAGGAAGAAAGAGCAATTCTGGCTTAAGCTTGTTAACAAAGGCCGATCTTCTTTCATTATCGAAAAAAAACAAATTAAGTTTAAGCAGTAAACATACTAAGGCAGAAATAATAAATGAGCTTAAAAAAAATAAAGTCAATGCTCCATAGCTCAGTATAAAGAAGTTGTACCTATAATGTCATTGAAGATTTTGATTGATCAACATGTGCTATTAACGAACCGTTTGAAAAAAGATTCTAATTCCAAAGTCAAGCTAGCGTTTGTAGCCGAGTGCAGTACTCAGTAGGATACAAGTTGAGATGAACCTTCCAAATAAATTCAACCCTGAAGAGGCTGAAAAAAAAATAAATGATCGTTGGGTAGAGGCAGACGCTTTTAGGTCAGGCAAAGATAGCGAAAAAGGCAAACCACCATTTTCTATAATGATCCCTCCACCCAATGTTACGGGCAGCTTACACATTGGCCATGCCTTTAATAATACAATCCAGGATGTTTTGGTGAGGTATCATAGAATGAACGGCTATGATGTTTTATGGCAACCTGGTCAGGACCATGCTGGAATTGCAACTCAAATGGTAGTTGAAAGAGAGTTAGAGAAAAAGAATAAAAGCCGACAGCAAATGGGTCGTGAAAAATTTCTTGAAGAGGTTTGGAATTGGAAGGAAAAATCTGGAAATACTATAATTGATCAGTTGAAGAGGTTAGGAGCATCCTGCGATTGGAGCCGAAATAGATTTACCATGGATCCTGAGTTCCATAAAGCTGTCATAAAAGTTTTTGTAGATTTTTACAACAGAGGGTTGATTTATAAGGGTAAAAAATTAGTAAATTGGGACCCAAAATTTCAAAGTGCCATTTCGGATCTAGAAGTTGAGCAAATAGAGGTTCAAGGAAAAATCTGGGAATTAAAGTATTTTTTAGAGGAAGGTACATTCAATTTTGGAGTAGAAACCGATGAGAATGGAGTGGTTTTAAAAAGGATGCCTATGGATCATGTAGTTATTGCAACTACGAGACCAGAGACACTTCTTGGAGATACTGCTGTGATTGTTAACCCTAGTGATGAGCGATACAGGGATTTGATTGGGAAATCAGTAATATTACCATTGGTTGGCAGAAAGATCCCAGTGATAGCAGATGATTATGCGGATCCTACTAAAGGCACGGGTGCTGTGAAGATCACTCCTGCCCATGACTTTAATGACTGGGAGGTTGGTGAAAGGCACAATTTAAAAGCGATTAATATTTTTGATACCAGTGCAAAAATTAAAATTAAAGATAATGAAGATTTCGCAAATGAAATTAAGCCGTCTGTAGATATTTACCAATTAAATGGACTTGAAAGATTTGAGGCAAGAAAGAAAATCTTACAATTACTAAAAGAAGAAGGTTCTTTTGAAGCTGAGAAGGAAGACGTGCACTTTGTCCCACATGGTGATAGATCAAAAGTAGTAGTTGAGCCTTTTTTAACCACCCAGTGGTTTGTTGACTCAAAAAAAATTGTTAAAGAAGCTATTGATGTTGTTAGGAAGAATGAAATAGAAATTATCCCAGAACGAGATAAAAAAGTTTATTTCAACTGGCTCGAAAATATTGAGCCTTGGTGTATTTCAAGACAGTTATGGTGGGGACACCAGATACCCGTTTGGTATGATGATGAAGGAAATGAATATTGCGCAGAAAGTTTTGAAGAAGCCAAAAAATTGGCAGGACACAGCAATATATGTCAAGATCCAGATGTGCTTGATACTTGGTTTTCTTCAGGCATCTGGCCTATCGGAACGCTTGGATGGCCCGATGAAAAAGGCTTTATGGAAAGATACTACCCCACAAGTGTTTTGGTAACAGGTTTCGATATTATTTTTTTCTGGGTTGCAAGAATGATAATGATGCAACTTGCAACGGTAAAACAAATTCCTTTCAAAAAAGTCTATGTTCATGCTTTGGTAAGAGACGAGCATGGAAAAAAAATGTCTAAGTCTCTTGGTAATGTGCTTGATCCGCTAGACCTAATTGATAAATATGGGGCTGATCCCCTCAGGTTTACCTTAACAGCTATGGCAGTTACCGGACGAGATTTAAAATTATCTGAATCAAGAATTGAGGGATATAGAAATTTCGTAACCAAGATTTGGAATGCAGCAAAATACTTGGAAATGAATGGTTGTCATTTTGACGATGAGTTTGATATTTCAAGTGTCGAGGCACCACCAAATAAATGGATAATAGGTAAAACTCAAGATATTTTGAGCTCAGTTAATCAAAGCTATGAAAGATTTCGGTTTAACGATATCGCTAATAACCTTTACAATCACACTTGGGGTGTTTTCTGTGATTGGTATATTGAGTTCTCCAAATCTCTTTTAAATAATGAAGATGAAAAAACTGTTCAAGAAACACGAAAAACATTGTCCTGGGCTTTTGTAGCGTGCTTGAAGATGCTTCATCCTATAATGCCCTTTGTGACTGAGGAGCTTTGGGAGCATTTTAGAAAGGATAAAGGACTCTTATCTAACAGTAATTGGCCTACAATAAGTGTTAATTCGATAGACAAAAATCAGGTTAATAAAATAGAAAATGTTATATCTTTTATTGAGGATATAAGATCTACCAAGTCAGATTTTAATTTACTTTCAGGTGGAAAAACAGATTTATTCGTGGTTGATCTGGAAGCCAAGCAATATAGTTATATCAAGGAGAATGAAAAAATTATTTGCAAGTTAGCCAGGCTATTAGAAATCAAGCAAGTTCAAAGAAAACCCGAGAACGCTTTGGCAATTTCAGGAGGTAAAGTAGAGGCCTTTGTGTCTGTTCAATCAGATTTTAATTTAGAACTTGAAAAAGAGAGAGTAAATGCAACGTTAAAAAAGTTAGAGAGTGAAAATATAAAATTGTCAGAAAAACTAAACAATAAAAACTTTAGAGATAAAGCTCCAAAAACCGTTATAGAAAAATTTGAGTCTGATCATGAAGATCTTAAGTCAAAATTAAACAAACAGAAATCCTTGTTAAAGGGGTTGGAGAAATTTAACAATTGAAGCCTAAGTTTACTAAGATAGCTAATGACTTACCTGTATCGGTACCTTTCGTAGGACCAGAAAGTCAGGAGAGAGAAAATAAATTCAGTTTCGATTCTAGGATGGGTGCTAATGAGAGTGTGTTCGGTCCCTCTAAAAGGGTTATAAATGCGATAAAGGCTCAAGCTGAAAATGTCTGGAAATATGGAGATCCTGAAAGTTTTGACCTCTTACAGACATTATCAGAGTTCTATAAGATGCCCAGAGACTGCTTTACAGTGGGGGAGGGTATTGATGGGCTTTTAGGAAACCTAGTGAGGCTTTTTATAGAACCAGGCGATAAAGTTGTTTCTTCCCTTGGCGCCTACCCAACTTTTAAATATCATGTGGATGGCTTTGGAGGTAATATATCTCTTGTTCCTTACAATAATAATTATGAGGATCTTGATGCGTTGCTAAGTGCGACAAAGAAAAGCAAAGCGAAAATTTTATATTTATCTAACCCAGATAATCCAATGGGAACTTTTCACTCCAAAGAAAGAATACAGGATTTCATAGATAATATACCTGACAAAACAATACTTTGTCTCGACGAAGCATACTCAGACTTCGTAGATGTGAATGAATTAGCTCCGATTGACATAGAACGGGAAAACGTTATTAGATTTAGAACTTTTTCTAAGGCCTATGGCTTGGCCGGGTTAAGGATAGGCTACGGAATTGGAAATAAGAAATTGGTTGAGGCTTTTAATAAAGTAAGAAATCACTTCGGAGTAAACAGACTTGGTCAAATCGCTGCCAAAATAGCATTGGAAGATCAGGAGTATTTACAGGTTGTTTTGAAAAAAGTTGACAAATCAAAAAAAGATATTGCCTCGATCTTTAAGAAATTTGGGTTTAACTCATTAGTTTCAAGAACAAACTTTGTGCCGATAAATAGTGGTGGTGATGGTAAGTTTGCGGCAAAGTTAATGAACAGTTTAATTCAAGAAAAGATTTTTGTCCGCATGCCAAGTGTTAAGCCTCTCAATTCGTTTATAAGAATTACCGCAGGCACAAATAACGATTTAACGGTCTTAGATGATGCAATGAATAGGATAATTAAGAATCTTTAACTCTCATTATTTATAGAGTTTGCTAAGTAATCAATAGCATTATCTAGGCCACCCTTTTTAAATGGTATATTAGCTGCTATAAGACCCATTTCTAACGAAGCTAAAACCCCAAGAAGCATGTGAGGATTAAGGTGGCCCATATGTGCAATTCTGAACGCAGAATTCCCATCAAAGTACTCTGGACCCTCAAATCCTAATCCAATCCCCAATTCAACCCCAGTATTTTTCTCTACCCAGTTTTTAAATGGGAGAAGATCATAGTTTTTTGCAACAAGTGTGGTGACAGCGTGAGATCTATTTTCCTTATTAGGAACATTAAATTTCAACACTCCTTCTTGACTCCATATATCAACGGCTTTCCAGACTGTACCGGCAAGTATCTCATGTCTTTTTATTATATTATCTTTACCTTCTTCGTTCATAATCTCTAGTGCTGCCTTTTGAGCAAATAGTAAGTGTGTTGGTGCAGTTCCAAAATAAATTTCATAAAAATTTGTTGGATCAAGTCTAGGACCCCAATCCCAGTAAGCTGATTTTTTTGTAACTTTTTTTGCTTGGATCTCAGCTCTCTCTCCTATCACTAGGTATCCTAAGCCAGGCGGAGTCATTAGACCTTTTTGTGATGCTGTTAATAGTAGATCAACACCCCATTCATCCATTTTCATATCATCACATCCAAAACATGCAATACTGTCTACTAATAACAAGGCTGGATGATTCAAACTTTGTTTTAATTTACTTATTTCTTCTATGTTTAAAAGCATAGAAGAAGCAGTGTCTGTTTGAACAACCAAAATACCTTTGATCTTTTTATCTTTATCCTCGGAAAGAGCTTTTTCGAGGTCATTGAATTCAAAAGCCCTGTCCATTCCGTATTCCAAATGAACTACTTCTATCCCAAGCTTTGAAGCAATATTACCCCAGTGCTTGCCAAAAACACCATTTGAGATAGTTAGAATTTTGTCATCTTCATTAAAGAGATTTGTTAAGGCCGCTTCCCACACCCCATGACCATTTGATATATACAGCGCTACTCTGCCTTTGCTACCAGCTAATTTAGAAATATCCGATAATATGCTCATAGTAATCTCTTCGAGCTCGCCTCCGTAAATGTTGGGAGCAGGTCTTTGCATAGCTTGAAGTACCTTATCTGGTATTATTGATGGTCCGGGAAGAGCTCTGTGTATGCGTCCGTTAGAAACTTTCATTATTATTTCACCAATCTGGGTTGTTAATGTAACCTATAAACAAAAGTTATAGCTATTTGCAATCAAAAAGTCTTGCTGGTTTGGAAGTGTTGTAATACTAATCGCGGAAAAGGATGAACATATTGTTTAACTTAAAGCAAAAGTTTGAAAAGTTTGATGAAAACTGGAGAAGTGATTTAGAAAAAACTTTCTCTTCCTCAAATAAGAAATCTGCTGAAAAGCATGCTTTCTGGATAGACCATGAGTTTCTCAGAATTTTTTATCATAATAATTTTCAGATAGCGCCCGGAGTGTTCAGATCTAATCAGCCCTCTGAGAAGCGGATATTGGAATGGCAAAGAGAAAAAGGGATTCAATCTATAATAAATTTTAGAGGTGAGTCTAACCAAGGAGCATTTTTTATTGAGAAAAATATATGTAAGGAGATCGGGATTAAACTGATCAACATAAAATTATACTCATCAAAATTGCCTGAAAAAGAAAAAATTTTTGAAATAAATGAAGTTTTTAAAACCATAAAAAAACCTTTTTTGATGCACTGTAAGTCAGGCTCTGATAGAGCCGGTTTAGGCTCAGCTCTTTATTTCTTATTGGTTCTAAATACACCTGTGGAAATAGCTCAAAAGCAACTTTCCTTTAAGTTTTTACACCTGGGCGGTTGGACTGCAGGAATTTTAGACTTTATGCTTATGGAATATAGGCATGCTTTCAAAAAAGACAGGATTAACTTTTTGGATTGGGTAGAGAAACGTTACCATAGAGAAGAGATGACACAAAGGTACGGTGATTTTAGAAAAAATTCTCATTGGTTCAAAATTCCCAGATAAAATTATTAGTATGAATATTGAAGATGACAAAAAACCTCTTTTTAAATGGTTCTGGAGTTTATATGTAAGAGAGCATTTCGGTCTTCTATTTACGGCATTGATTTTTATGTCAATAGAAGGCTCGATGTTGGGGCTGCTTTCTTATTCAATTAAATTTTTATTTGATAATGTTTTGGTTTCTAAAGATACATCAAGCATTTTAATTGTTGCAGTTGTAATCTTTTCCATTTTTTCAATTAGGGCCATAGCAGGATTCGTTCACAGGCTTTTGACAGTAAATGTTTGCCAGAAAATTATTAAAGTTATTCAGGATCGAATGGTAGCACATCTTTTAAATATGGATGTTGGGTTCCATCAAAAAAACTCACCAGGTACTCTTATGGATAGGGTAAGAGCTGATAGCAAAGCTTTATCTGAGTCCGTTGGAGAAGCATTTATGACGGTTGGAAGAGACGGATTTTCATTAATATCTTTGCTTGCCGTCGTGTTTTTTATCGATTGGAAATGGTCTTTAATTGCCTTTTTGGGAATTCCATTTTTAGTGTTACCAATTTTGCTTCTACAAGGCTTAGTAAGATCCAGAGCAGGAGAAAATAGGGACTATGAGTCGAAAGCGAACGTTCGGTTGGATGAGATATTCCACGGCATAACTGATATTAAGCTTAACCGAGCTGAGGGGCGTGAACGCAACAAATTTTTTGATATCCTTCAGCTTACGCATAAAGTAAGGCTTCGACTCGAGGCTGGAATGGCGGGTATCCCAGCCATGATTGATGTCATAGCAGCAATTGGGTTTTTAGCTGTAATGGTTTTTGGCGCTATCGATATCACATCAGGGTCTAAGACTATAGGAGAGTTCATGAGTTTTTTCACTGCTATGGCATTAATTTTTGAACCTCTCAGAAGATTGAGTAATGTCTCGGGTAATATTCAGGTTGCCATGGCTAGCTTAGAACGCGTATTTAAAATTTTTGAGGAAAAATCATCTATAGTTTTTCCAACATTGTCTAGCGTTGAAAAAAAATTTGATAAGATAGGAATTGAGTTCGATAGCGTACACTTTTCTTATGAAGATAAAAAAGTTCTTGAAAATATAACTTTTGGGATTGAAGAGGGCACATCAAATGCGATTGTTGGCTATTCTGGTAGCGGAAAAACAACTTTGTTTAATCTTATTACAAGGTTGATAGACCCAAGTAGTGGGCTTATAAAGCTTAACGGAATTAATATTAAAGACTTCTGTTTGAATGACCTGCGTTCCCTTATTTCTGTTGTACGTCAAGATGGGATGGTGTTTGACGAAACGATACTCGAAAATATTAGATTTGGAAAGCCAACAGCTTCTGACGGAGAAATCAGAGAGGCAGCTAAAATGGCTTATGTTGACGAATTTACTAATGAGTTAAAAGATGGTTTAAATACAGTCGTTGGCCCAAGAGGATCAACCCTATCAGGGGGGCAACGCCAAAGAATATCTATAGCCCGTGCCTTCCTTAGGGCTAGTCCCCTTCTTCTTTTAGATGAACCAACCTCGGCCTTGGACAGTAAGTCAGAGGAGTTGATTCAAAAATCCCTTAGTAATCTTGCAAAGCATTCAACTACAATTACAATAGCGCATAGATTATCTACTATAGTTGATAGCGACAAAGTACTGGTTTTGGACAATGGAAAAATTGTGGGACAGGGTAAGCATAGTAAGTTATTGCTGGAGAATTCTCTTTATTCTAATTTATTCAAATCACAAGTAGAAAAGAAAAACGATGATTAAAACTGGTGTTACTGATTTTTTCTTTGTTGACAAAAATAGAGCCACTCTAGCCATAGAAGGAGAGGATAAAATTGATTTTCTACAAGCACTAACTACGAACAATATTGAGAAAGTATCGAAAGAGGGTATTATTTACACTGCGATTTTGTCTCCCCAAGGCAAATATTTGTTTGATTTTTTTGTTTTTTCTTTGGGTAATAAGGAAATTTTTATCGACATCCATCAGTCTAGAGCTGTAGCATTCAAAAAATTTCTAGAATTTTATAAACTCAATTCCGATGTGACTATTTTTGATAAAGCATGTCAGGTTGTGCTGAGTTCTGTGCAGCAAGAAACCTGTTCTTTTGCTGACCCAAGAGCAAATATTTTGGGCTGGCGTTGTTATGATTTCAAGGAGGAGTTTGCAAATGAGAGAAGAGGGTTTGAGGAGTTTGAGACTAATAGAATAAAAAGCCTTATTCCGGAAACAGGGATAGAATTGATCCCTGAGAAATCATATATTTTAGAGTTGAACTTTGAGAAAATTAAAGGCGTGGACTTCAAAAAAGGTTGTTATATAGGCCAAGAAGTGACTGCACGAATGAAACATAAGGCGAAGTTAAAAAATAAACTTTATTGTGGACGTATTCCAACCAATCCTGAAAACAAGATGGACAAAAAAATTTATTTTAATGGCAAGGTTGTGGGAGAAATATACAGTATCTCTAATAATTACTGTTTGATTAAAATTAAGGAAGATTTCAAAGAGGAGAAATTAACTGTTTTTGGACAACCACTCACTCTAGTGGATTGAAGATCTAATAATTTCAGAAAATTTTTTAAAGACTGTCTCCTGATTGTTTGAGCAAATAATATTTCCGGTTTCCAAGGGGGTGTGATTTGTTTCTATACTTTCTAAAATCCCTCCCGCCTCTTTCACAAGAATTATTCCCGCTGCCATATCCCAGGGAGATAAGTTTTGTTCCCAAAAGCCATCAAATCTGCCAGCTGCAACGTATGCTAAATCCAGTGCAGCTGCACCATTTCTTCTTATCCCTGAACAACTAGGCATAAGATTACCAATAGATGAAAGAGAATTTTGTAGATTATCATTTTGACCGAAAGGAATACCTGTAGAAAACAACATTTCCTGGAACGTAGTTCTATTAGATACTCTTAATCTTTGTTCATTTAACCAAGACCCACCGCCCTTCTGCGCAGAAAACAATTCATCTTTAATAGGATCATAAATTATTCCTGCAACGATTTCTTTTTTGTGTTCCAGAGCGATAGATATAGCCCAATGAGGAATGCCATGCAAAAAATTGGTTGTTCCATCTAGTGGATCCACTATCCATCTCCTTGTAGGGTCTTCTCCCTCTATTTCCTGACTTTCTTCAGCGCACCAACCGTAACTTGGTCGCGCAGAAAGTAATTCCTCTTTGATAATCTTTTCTGCTCTCAAATCAGCTTTTGATACGAAGTCACCTGCTTTTTTTGATACAACCTGAAGCTTTTCGATTTCGTTAAAATCTCTAATAAGTGATTTAGAAGCTTTCCTAGCAGCTTTTATCATTATGTTTAAATTGGCAGTATTGTTTTGCATAAGACGCCTTTGGGGTGCTTAAGATCTCTCAAGATATTCGCATGTTTCAGTGGAAACTATTATTGACTCCCCTTCAGCAATAAATTGAGGAACCATAATTCGCAAACCGTTATCGAGGATTGCTGGTTTAGAGCTGTTTGCAGCAGTTTGTCCCTTAATTGTAGGTTCAGTTTCTTTTACAACACAGGACAATTTTTCGGGCAATGAAACGTTTAAAGCTTCATTTTCAAAAAATTCAATTTGAACTACTAATCCTTCTGTAAGAAAATTGGTGATGACGTTTAAGGCATCTTCCTTGATGGTGATTTGTTCGAAGGTTTCATTATCCATAAATATAAAGTCTACATCACTTTTATATAAGAACTGGTAGTCCTTTTGTTCAAGTCTTACTCTTTCAATCTTATCAGCTGACCTGAACCGTTCATTTAATTTAGAGTTTGTTCTAATATTTTTTAATTCCACCTGAGCAAAAGCGCCACCTTTGCCTGGCTTAACATGAGATGTTTTCACTGCAATCCATAAACCATTCTTATGTTCGATAACATTGCCTTTTCTTATTTCATTTCCATTTATTTTGACCATATTGCGTACTTACTTTTTCGAGAGTGGTACCGATGGTTGGATTCGAACCAACGACCCCTAGATCCACAATCTAGTGCTCTAACCAACTGAGCTACATCGGCATAACTTACATCCGTAATTAGTAAGTTAAAAAAGAACGAATTAACAGCTTTTTTTGTACAACACAAAGTTATTTCAGAATATTATTGTGGTGGCTAGATAAACATGTGTTATTTCATTTAAAAGGCCTATCAGACCCATGAAAATTGCTAATTTAAAAATTTGTTTAAATTTTTTTTAGATTATATATGGTCATGATTGTGAGTTCTGGCTTTCTTGTAAAAGTTTAATCCTAGTGGCCTTAAAATCTCGAAAGGGAGTTGGCTCTGTCAAGGTCGTGGCCTCTGATAACCGATGCCCACCTGTTAATTCAGGCTCTCGAGGATAAAACAACTACGGTTTTGCTGGTTCTCACCTTTTTATAGAGGTGGTTTGTTGTTTGAAATCGATAAAGTACAACATAGAAAAATTGCGATTAGTAAAAGAAGGAAAATCTATGAAGCTTTGCACCACGAGGAATATGCCAAAAGAATTACACACTTTTTCCATGAATGGATTTCAGGTCAAAAGTCTGTTTTTGTTGTAGCTTTATATCACCCCATAAATAGCGAAATAAATCCCCTCTCGTTGATAGAGTATCTTGATACCAAAAATAAAACCATTTGCTTGCCGATGGTTGTAAATAAAAAACAACCTTTAATATTCAAGCCTTGGCGTCCAGGAAAGAAAATGGTTATTGGACATTACGGAATATCCGTACCTGATAATGACCAGACCTTAATTCCTGACCTAATTATTTGTCCTCTTCTAGCTTATGATTCAAAGGGAATGAGGCTAGGTTATGGTGGAGGCTTCTATGATAGAACAATAAAATATTTAAGAAGAAATAAGCAAGTAAAATATATCGGACTTGCGTTTTCAGGGCAAAAAAGTTATCACGATCTACCATCAGAGGTTCATGATGTTCCTCTAGACGCAGTTTTAACTGAAACAGGAATGGATTATTTCCAATAATTTTAAATGCAGAAACCTAGAACATGAGAGTAGCTTTTTTCGGTGATATTGTTGGGAAAACAGGAAGGCAAAAATTAGAGAGTAGTCTTCATCAATTTGTTTCTTCTGAAAAAATTGATTTTGTTGTGGTGAACGCAGAAAATGCAACTTCTGGAGCAGGACTATCTGCAAACCACGCAGAAGATTTGCTGAATGCTTCCGTCGATTGCATCACTCTAGGAGATCATGCCTATGACAATAAAGAAATAATACCTTTATTAGCACACACAAAACAAATAGTTAGACCAATTAATTATTCAGATGATTGTCCTGGGCAAGGCTGGCAAATTTTTTCGGTAAATGATAAGAAAATACTTGTGTTGCAGGTTTTGGGACGTGTGTTTATGAAAAAAAAATTCTTGGACCCATTTCCGTTCTTAGAAGATATATTTTCTCAATATAAGCTTGGCCTGAATGTGGATTGTATAATTGTAGATATACACGCTGAGGCAACCTCCGAGAAAATGGCCGTGGGCCATTTTTGTGATGGCAAAGCAAGTTTAGTAATTGGTACTCATACACATGTGCCTACTGGAGACACAAGAATTTTAGAAAATGGAACAGCATTTCAGTCTGATGCAGGAATGTCCGGTGACTATAATAGTATCATTGGTATGGATAAAGCCGAACCAATGCGGAGATTTTTGAAAAATCAAATTAGTGGAAGATTTACGCCAGCAAATGGAGAGGCCACTCTGTGCGGAGTAACAGTGGAATTGAATAAAAACGGTACGGCAAAAAAGATAAAAGCAATTAGGATCGGCGGAGTTTTAGGGCGCTCAGCATAATAACGAATAATAGTTTTTTTTGTTGTTTTATGAAAAATTTTTATGGTAGAAACTTACATGGCTGGTCATAGTAAATGGGCAAATATTCAGCATAGAAAGGGTCGACAAGACGCGGCCAGATCTAAGTTGTTCTCCAAGTTGTCCAAGGAGATAACGGTTGCAGCAAAAATGGGCGATCCTGATCCAGAAAAAAACCCTAGATTACGTTTAGCAGTAAGAGAGGCAAAATCTAACTCCGTGCCAAAAGATGTTATAGATCGGGCAATTAAAAAGTCTCAAAGTTCAGATTTTGAAAATATGGATGAGATTCGATACGAAGGCTATGCTTCTGGTGGCATTGCAGTGATAGTAGAAGCTTTAACTGACAACAGAAATAGAACAGCATCTAATGTGCGCTCTTTATTTACTAAGTATGGTGGGAACCTTGGTGAAAGTGGGTCTGTGGGATTTCTATTTGATCAGTGTGGGTTAATCGCATTTGATCTCAAGGCACAAAGTGAAGATGAAGTCTTTGAAAAAGCAATAGATGCAGGGGCAGACGATGTTGAGTTTTATGATCAAAGGGCATTTATTTATTGTTCTACAGAAGATTTAAACACCATTGCAAACTTTATGGAGAAATGCCATTTTGAAGATATAAGCAGTAAAATAATATGGAAAGCCAAAGAACCAATTAAAATAGGTATCGAGCAATTACAAAAAGTCGCCAAATTGATCGAAGCCTTGGAAGACGATGATGATGTGAGATCTGTTACTAGCAACTTTGAGGCTTCAGATGAAGACTTTGAAGCTCTTTCAAGTTAAAAATATTATCGTGTAAGGACAATTATGGAAAACATTTTACAGCAACTTGAGAAACGTAGGGAAGAGGCACGACTTGGTGGGGGAAAGAAACGAGTAGAAGCACAGCATGAGAAAGGAAAACTTACAGCTAGGGAACGCTTAGAGGTTTTGCTTGATAGGAACTCATTCGAAGAATTTGATATGTTTGTAACTCATAATTGTACTGATTTTGGTATGGAAACTCAAAAAATTCCGGGTGACGGTGTGATCACTGGGTGGGGAACGATCAACGGTAGGTTGGTATATGTTTTCAGTCAAGATTTTACTGTTTTAGGTGGATCTTTATCGGAAAGTCATGCAAAAAAGATTTGTAAGATTATGGATATGGCCGTTCAAAACAGGGCGCCAGTGATTGGATTGAATGATAGCGGTGGTGCAAGAATACAAGAGGGTGTAGCTTCTCTCGCTGGATATGCGGAAGTATTCAAAAGAAATACTTTGGCTTCCGGTGTTGTGCCGCAAATTAGCGTAATTATGGGGCCTTGTGCCGGTGGCGCAGTTTATTCGCCTGCTATGACTGATTTTATTTTCATGGTAAAAAATTCAAGCTATATGTTCGTCACTGGTCCAGATGTAGTCAAAGCTGTTACAAATGAGGTGGTAACTGCAGAAGAACTTGGCGGAGCAAAGACGCATACCAGCAAATCAAGTGTTGCTGATGCGGCATATGACAACGATATCATTGTGCTTAAACAAGTGAGAAGATTTTTCGACTTTATTCCACTCAATAATACTGACAAGAGCCCTACTATAGAAGTATACGACTCCATAAACCGATCAGAAAATTCTCTGGATACATTAATTCCTGAAAACCCCAACACACCATATGATATGAAGGAATTGATAATTAAAATAGCTGATGAAAATGACTTCTTTGAAATTCAGAAGGAATTTGCAAAGAACATTCTAGTTGGTTTCATTAGGGTGAACGGGTCAACTGTAGGAGTTGTAGCAAATCAACCTATGGTGCTAGCAGGCTGTCTTGATATAGATAGTTCTCGTAAAGCTGCCCGATTTGTTCGCTTTTGTGATGCATTTGAGATACCAATCTTAACTTTCGTAGACGTTCCAGGATTTCTACCTGGCACCTCACAGGAATATGGCGGTGTAATTAAGCATGGCGCTAAACTTTTATTCGCTTACGCAGAAGCTACAGTGCCTAAAGTTACGGTTATAACAAGAAAAGCATACGGTGGAGCATACGATGTTATGGCATCTAAGCACCTCAGAGGTGATTTCAATTATGCTTGGCCAACTGCTGAGATTGCAGTTATGGGTGCAAAGGGCGCTGTGGAAATAATACATAGAGCGGATCTTGGCGATAGTGGAAAGCTAGAAAATCATAGAAAAGTTTATGAAGAGAGATTTGCTAACCCTTTTGTTGCGGCTGAAAAGGGATTTATAGATGAGGTCATTATGCCAAGAAATACACGGCGTAGAATTGCGAGAGCATTCGCCAGCCTAAGGAATAAAAAATTATCAAACCCACTGAAAAAACATGACAATATTCCACTATAACGAGGTATAAGATTTTTAAGCATAGGGGATTTCCATCGGGAATAAAGCAAACGAAGGTGCACTTTACTATACGGCGCGAAAATAAAGTTGAGCCTGCTAAAATTTTCAGAAGAGAAAGGTATGCAGATCGACGAAAAAATGACATAATTGCTGACACGGTTTTTCTCTCTCATCTTTATGATTTTTTTGGTGATAAGCCATTTCTGAGAGGGAACCTTGATGCTGGAAGGATTAGCTGGTTATTCGGTAGGGAGATTAAAAGTGCAGAAAAAAACTTCGATCCCAAATCCTATGAGGCTCTTTTGGTTTTAGATGTAAAGGAAATTGAAAAAAATTTTCCTAATGTAATAGGGTAGTAAATTAAAATGTTTAAAAAAATACTTGTCGCAAACAGAGGTGAAATTGCCTGTCGCGTAATTAAGTCAGCCCAAGATATGGGTATAAAAGTAGTTGCTGTTTATTCAGACGCTGACAGGTATTCCCCGCATACCTTGATGGCCGATGAGGCAATATACATAGGAGAAAGTCCTGCGCAAAGTTCTTATCTAGATAAAGAGAAAATTATTTCTGCTATGAAACAAACGGGAGCAGAGGCAGTTCATCCAGGCTATGGATTTCTTTCAGAAAATTCAGATTTTGCTCGAGAAGTAGAAAAAAATAATTTAGTTTTTATAGGACCTCCAAGCTCAGCAATAGATTCAATGGGTGATAAAATATCATCAAAAAAAATCGCTGAAGAAGCAGGAGTATCCATCGTACCTGGGTTTCTAGGTGAAATTTCTGATGAAAATCAGGCAGAAAAAATCGCTAAAGATATTGGGTTTCCAGTATTAATTAAAGCATCAGCAGGCGGTGGTGGTAAGGGTATGAGAATTGTTAGTTCTGAGAGCGAATTGAAACAAGGTTTAATTTCCTCTCAAAACGAGGCAGAAAAGTCCTTTGGTGATAAACGAGTTTTTATCGAGAAGTATATATCTAATCCTAGGCATATAGAGATCCAAGTACTAGCTGATAAGTTTGGAAATTGTGTATATTTAGGGGAAAGAGAATGTTCGATTCAAAGAAGAAATCAAAAGGTTATTGAAGAAGCCCCAAGTCCCTTCCTTGACAATCAGCTAAGAATGAAAATGGGAGATCAAGCTGTAAGTTTGGCAAAGGCAGTAAACTACTGCTCTGCTGGAACCGTAGAGTTTATAGTTGATGGAGATAAAAATTTTTATTTCCTGGAAATGAATACACGTTTGCAAGTAGAACACCCCGTTACAGAACTAGTAACTGGTTTAGATCTTGTAGAATTAATGATAAAAGTCGCGTATGGGGAGCGATTAAATTTAATGCAAGACGAAGTAAAACTAAAGGGTTGGGCTTTAGAAAGCAGAATTTATGCAGAAGATCCCTATAGAAACTTTCTTCCATCTACTGGAAGATTAACAAAGTTTAGACCCCCTCAAGTATCCGATGACGAGGAAAAAGTAATTAGAAATGATTGCGGTGTAATTGAAGGTGGAGAAATCAGTATTTATTATGATCCAATGATATCTAAGTTATGTTCTTGGGGAGAAACTAGGGAACAAGCTATTTGCTACATGCAGGAAGCTTTGGATAATTATCAAATTGAAGGAATAGGACAAAATATACCCTTTTTACATAGTGTTTATAGGAATATTGATTTTCGCGAAGGCAAGATTTCAACAGCTTTTATAGAAGAAAACTATCCTGAAGGATTTAAAGGTGAGACTCTTTCTGAAGAGGAACGCAACCAATTAGCTGCTTTAGTCGGGTTTGCACAGCATATAAAAAATATAAGAAATCAAACAATTTCAGGAAGAATGAACACTTCTGAGAGGAATACGGATGGTGAATATTTTATAAAGTTTGAGGATCAATGGGTTGCTATCAAAATTCAGATAGGTGACCATGAGCATACTGTTATTGTAGATGACACGCAGTTAAAGTTTGTCACTAGTTGGAAACCGAGCGATGCCTTGATAAGCGCAAGTTTTAACAAAAAAAATATTGTCGCAAATTTAAGATTTCAGGATGAAGGAATTACTGTAGAGTACCGAGGTTTTTTGGATACAGTAGTTGTATGTAACGAAACTGAAAAAGAGTTATTTAAATTTATAAAGGAGCCTGAAGCTATTGATACATCGAAATTTCTTTTATGTCCCATGCCGGGGCTCTTGGTTTCTATGAGTGTAAAAGATGGAGATTTTATTGAGGAAGGTCAAATTTTATGTTCTGTTGAAGCAATGAAGATGGAGAATGTATTTAGAGCTGAGAAAAAAGGTAAGGTTAAAAAAGTCAATGTAGCAGCTGGTGACAGTTTGGCAGTAGATGATGTAATTATTGAGTTTGAATAAGGTATAACATGCAGCACAAAAAACTTTCTGAATGGAAGCATTTAGCCGAAAAAGAATTAAGAGGAAAAAAGTTAGAATCCCTTAATGTTGAAACAGCAGAGGGGATAGATATAAAACCTTTGTATACGGAGACTGATATTGAAGGACTCGAACACTTAAATAGTATTCCAGGTAAAGAGCCGTTCATGAGAGGACCAAGAGCAACCATGTATGCTGGTAGGCCGTGGACAATAAGACAGTACGCTGGTTTTTCTACAGCTGCAGAGAGTAATAAGTTCTATAGAAAAAATCTTGCGTCTGGGCAGAAAGGGATATCGGTTGCATTCGATCTGGCTACTCACCGCGGATACGATAGTGACCATCCAAGAGTTGAAGGGGATGTGGGTAAAGCAGGTGTCGCTATTGACTCTGTAGAAGACATGAAGATCTTGTTTGAGGGTATCCCATTGGATCAAATGTCTGTCTCTATGACGATGAATGGAGCAGTTATACCTATAATGGCAAGCTTTATCGTTGCAGGAGAGGAACAAGGGGTGCCAAGAGAGAAATTAACGGGTACCATTCAGAATGACATACTAAAAGAGTTTATGGTCCGAAATACCTATATTTACCCTCCCGAACCCTCTATGAAATTGATTGCTGATATAATAGAATTTACGAGCAAAGAGATGCCAAAATTCAATTCTATATCAATATCTGGCTACCATATGCAAGAAGCTGGAGCTAATTTAGTACAGGAACTGGCATTCACTTTAGCTGATGGGAAAGAATACGTACGAGCGGCCTTATCTAAGGGCTTAAATATTGATGATTTTGCTGGAAGGCTGTCATTCTTTTTTGCTATCGGTATGAATTTTTTTATGGAGGTAGCAAAACTTCGAGCTGCTAGAATTTTATGGGCAAGGATTATTAAGGAGTTTAATCCAAAAAAATCTAGCTCATTGATGCTTAGGACACATTGCCAAACCTCAGGTGTAAGCTTACAGGAACAAGACCCCTATAATAATGTGGTTAGAACTGCATATGAGGCACTAGCAGCTGTGCTAGGCGGGACTCAAAGTCTTCATACAAATGCTCTAGATGAGGCTATTGCTTTACCGACGGAGTTCTCGGCAAAAATTGCTAGAAATACTCAATTAATTCTTCAAGAAGAAACTGGAATAACAAATGTGGTTGATCCGCTAGCCGGCAGTTATTACGTGGAAACTTTAACTAACGAACTTTGTGAAAAGGCATGGGAACAGATCCAGGAAATTGAAGAATTAGGAGGTATGACTAAGGCGGTTGAGCTCGGTCTGCCTAAGCGACGAATAGAAGAATCAGCAGCAATTCGTCAGGCTAAGGTAGATAGTGGTGAGGAAGTCATTGTTGGAGTGAATAAATACGTTGGGGAGGATGAACAAAACGTCGAAGTCAGAGATGTAGATAACTTAAAAGTACGTCTTGAGCAAATTGAAAGACTAGAAAATATAAAAAGTTCTAGAGATGAAAAAAAATGTATAGCTGCGCTTAATAATATGAAATTAGCAGCAAGAGACGGTACCGGAAACATCTTAGCATTAGCAATTGAGGCTGCTAGAGAGCGAGCCACTGTAGGAGAAATGTCATATGCTTTAGAAGAAGTTTACACTAGGTATTCAACAACAAGTGAAGTTGGTAAAGGGCAATATGTTAAGTCCTTCAAAAATAAAAAGGAGATCGAGCAGACAATAGACATTGTGGATAGCTTTACCAGAATGGAGGGGCGGAAGCCTAAGATGCTAGTTGTGAAAATGGGGCAAGATGGGCATGATAGAGGAGCAAAAGTAATTGCTTCAGCATTTATCGATTTTGGGTTTGATGTAAAAGTAGGTCCTTTATTTCAGACACCATCTGAGGCAGCTGAGGATGCACTGAATGGAAAATTTGATATCATCGGTATTTCAACACAGGCGGCAGGCCATAAAACACTGGCTCCACAATTAATCGAGGAGCTAGAAAAGAGAGATGGACAAGATATGCTGGTAATCTGTGGCGGTGTTATTCCACATCAAGACCATAAATTTTTGAAAGACAGTGGGGTTAGTGCAATATTTGGACCTGGTACTAATATTCCAAGAGCAGCAGATGAGATTATTCAGTTATTGTTCAATAAAAAAGGTCGTAACCACTAATTTAAGAGGAAAAATTGGCAAGGAATTCAAAAGAAAATAGTTCTAAAAAAGCTGCGCTTGATTATCATGAGTTTCCACAACCGGGGAAGTTGGAAATTAGAGCGACAAAACCTTTGGCTAATCAAAGAGATCTCTCAAGGGCATACTCTCCTGGAGTTGCCGAGGCTTGTTTGGAAATAAAGGAAGATGAAAATACTGCCTCCAAGTATACCTCGAAAGGAAATTTAGTCGCAGTGATTTCTAACGGTACAGCCGTTTTAGGTTTAGGAAATATAGGACCTGGTGCCTCTAAACCTGTGATGGAAGGAAAAGCCGTTCTATTTAAGAAGTTTGCAAATATCGACTGTTTTGATATCGAAGTGGATGAAGATAACCCACAAAGACTTGCTGAGATAGTAGCGTCTTTAGAGCCAACTTTTGGTGCGATAAATTTAGAAGATATTAAGGCGCCGGACTGTTTTGAAGTTGAGAGACTTTGCAAAGAAAAGATGAAAATACCTGTTTTCCATGATGACCAACATGGAACAGCGATAGTGGTAGGTGCAGCAGCCGTCAATGCAATAGAACTCTCAAATAGGAAAATTGAAAACACTAAAATCGTTGCGGTCGGGGCAGGAGCATCTGGAATAGCTTGCTTAGAAATGTTGGTGAAATTGGGTGCAAAAAGAGAAAATATATGGCTCAGCGATAGTAAGGGTTTAATTACAAAAAATAGAAGTGAAATAAATGAAGAGAAAAAACGGTTTTCTCAAGATAGTAATTTGTCAAAATTAGATGATGTGATTAAAGATTGCGACATGTTTTTAGGGCTTTCAGGCCCAGGTGTATTGACCAGTAAAATGGTTCTCAAAATGAACAAGCAACCAATAATTTTTGCTCTTGCTAACCCTGATCCAGAAATCAATCCAGCTGATGCGCTAAAGGTGGCACCTGATGCGCTGATAGCTACGGGTCGATCTGATTATCCAAACCAAGTAAACAACGTTTTATGTTTTCCCTTCATTTTTAGAGGTGCTCTTGATGTTGGAGCCACACAAATAAATGATGAAATGAAATTAGCCTGTATACATGCCATAGCGAATCTAGCGAGACAAACTTCAACTGCAGAAACTGTAGAAGCATATCAGGGAGAAATTTTAAAGTTTGGCAAAGAGTATCTTATTCCGAAACCCTTTGATCCAAGACTATTGCCGAATGTTGCAGTGGCGGTAGCAGAGGCTGCAATGAAGAGTGGCGTCGCTTCTCGCCCCTTGAAAGATGTGGAGGCTTATAAACAGAAATTGGAAGGATCAGTTTATAAATCTACTATCTTGATGAAGCCAGTCTTCGAAGCAGCAAAAACATCATCTCGTAAGATTGTTTTTGCCGAAGGAGAAGATGAGCGAACACTCAGGACTGCTTTAGCCTTGTTAGAGGAGACGAATGATAAACCCATACTGATTGGGCGACCAGAAGTAGTTGAAAACAGAATTGAGAGATATGGGTTGCCGCTAGTGCACGGTAAAGATTTTGAGCTGGTAAACCCCCAAAATGATCCTAGGTTCAGAGAATATTGGGAAGCATATTTAGGAATAATGGAGAGAAAAGGCGTCACACCAGCTTTAGCTAGAGAAATTATGAGAACAAACACAACAGCTATCGGAGCAATTATGGTAAAACGAGGCGAGGCCGACAGCTTAATTTGTGGAACTTTTGGACAATATCTATGGCACCTAAAATATATTGAAGAAATTTTATCTGGTGACGGATTGAAGCCCGTTGGAGCATTATCAATGATGATATTAGAGTCAGATGTCTTGTTTGTAGCTGATTGCAATATCCATCCAAACCCTTCTGCGGAAGAGATAGCTGAGATCGTCATTGGAGCGGCACGACATACTAAACGTTTTGGTGTTACCCCTAAAATTGCCCTTTGTTCTCACTCTCAATTTGGAAGTTTAGATACTGACTCAGGAAGACGAATGAGAGAAGCTCTTCACATACTTGATAGCAAAAAATTAGATTTTTTATATGAGGGTGAAATGCATTCTGACTCGGCTCTTGATGAGGATTTAAGGCAGAGAATTTTTAGGGGCAGTAGATTTACAGGCTCAGCAAACGTTCTAGTATTCAGTAATATAGATGCAGCGAGTGGTGTGCGTAACATTTTAAAAATGAGATCTAATGGGATTGAAGTAGGACCTATCTTAATGGGGATGGGAAATAAAGCACATATTGTTAGCCCATCAATAACCACTAGAGGACTTTTAAATATTTCAGCTTTAGCAGGAACACCTGTTCAAATCTATGGTTAACCAGGAGGATCAATTGAGTTATCAAAAAGTTTATAACGACTGGAAGCAGGACCCTTTAGGATTTTGGAAAAACCAAGCAAAAGAAATTACGTGGTACAAAGCTCCTGACAAAATTTTGGATGATAGCAAAAAGCCTTTTTATAATTGGTTCACGGGTGGAGCAATAAACGCTTGCTATAATTGCGTTGACAGACACATCGAGAATGGAAAAGGGGAAGATATCGCAATCATTTATGATAGCGCTATGTGTAAAAAAGTAAGAAAAATTTCCTATTTAGAGCTTAAGCAAAACGTGGCAAAGTTAGCTGGAGCTCTAAAAGGAAAAGGCATTAAAAAAGGTGACAGAGTAATTATATATATGCCAATGATCCCAGAGGCGGTAGTTGCTATGCTTGCGTGCGCTAGGCTTGGAGCCATTCATTCTGTAGTTTTTGGAGGATTTGCTTCAAGTGAGTTAGCTGTAAGGATTGATGATTGTAACGCAAAAGCGATAATTGCGGGCTCCTGTGGTTTAGAGCCTGGCAGAATTGTTCCCTATAAGCCCTTGCTCGATGAAGCAATTTCATTAGCTGAGCATAAGCCCGATTTTTGTATTGTTTACCAAAGAGACGAGTTGAGAGCGGATTTGATAGAGGGCCGAGATTTTGATTGGAATGATTTAGTTTCAGAGGCTGATGAAGCTGATTGTGTTCCAGTGAGTGGAGAAGACCCTTTATATATTCTTTATACCTCTGGCACAACAGGGCAGCCTAAAGGTGTTATAAGACCTGTAGGTGGGCATTTGGTAAGTCTAAATTGGACCATGAAAAACTTTTATGATATTCATCCTGGCGAAGTTTTTTGGGCTGCTTCTGATGTAGGTTGGGTTGTTGGCCATTCCTATATAGTATACGCTCCCTTAGTAAGTGGTACTACTAGTGTTCTTTTTGAAGGAAAGCCTGTTGGAACACCAGATGCCGGTACTTTCTGGCGAGTAATAAGCGATCACAATGTTGTGTCGCTCTTTACTGCCCCTACCGCTTTTAGGGCAATAAAGAGGGCTGATCCAAAAGGTAACTTTCTCAAAAAGTATAGTTTAACGAGTTTAAGAACACTGTTTTTGGCTGGAGAAAGAGCAGACCCTGATACTATAAACTGGGCAAAGGATTTGCTCCAAATACCTGTTATAGATCATTGGTGGCAAACAGAAAGTGGACACGTGATGATTGGAAATCCTTGGGGTATCGAGCAGCTGGAAATTAAAGTTGGTTCACCATCTGTACCAATTCCTGGTTTTGAGATAGATGTTCTAGATGAGAATGGTAATATATTGCCTCCAAATCAGCTAGGATCAATTGCTATCAAGTTACCTCTTGCTCCTGGAGCTTTACCCTCGCTTTGGAAAGCTGATGACAGATTTGTCTCGGCATATTTATCAAAATTTCCTGGATATTATGAAACAGGTGATGCGGGGTTGAAGGACGAAGATGGGTACATGTATATAATGGCAAGAACGGATGATGTTATTAATGTTGCAGGCCACAGATTGTCTACGGGAGCAATGGAAGAAATTTTAGCTGATCACAAAGATGTTGCTGAGTGTGCAGTTGTTGGAATAAGTGACGAATTAAAGGGGCAGGTCCCACTTGGTTTGGTTTGTTTAACAGATGGGGTAAATAGACCTGAAGGTGAAGTTCAAAAAGAGCTGGTGCAAATGGTTAGAGATAGGCTTGGGCCTGTTGCATTTTTTAAGCAAGCACTGATTATAAAACGCTTGCCAAAAACACGATCTGGAAAAATTTTGCGTTCAACCGTATGTAAAATTGCCGATGGCGAAGAATTTAAAGTTCCAGCAACTATAGATGATCCGCTGATTTTAGAAGAAATTAAAGAGGCGCTTGCAACCATAGGATATCCAAAAAATTAAAAATAAGATGAAGCAAAAAAAAACATTACTTTTTTCTAATGCAAAGAGTGTTTTCTCAAATGCCTATGCACCTTATTCAAACTTTAATGTTTCCGTTAGCTTGCTTGGAATAAACGCCGCTATTTACACTGGAGTAAATGTTGAAAACAGCGCATTTCCGCAAGGGATGTGTGCTGAGGCGGCCGCAATAGGAAAAATGGTTACTGATGGATGCACTGAAATCGATGAAATATTGGTGATGGCAGACACAAAGAAACCTACAACTCCCTGTGGGGGATGTAGACAAAGACTAATGGAATTTTCAAAACCTAACACGCCGGTTTATCTTTGCAATCTTGAGGATGTTCTGGAAGAAACAACTATGGGGTTATTGCTACCAGGTGCTTTTGATTTGAATAATATCTGATCAAATCTCACTCTCCATATGGTATCCAAATATTCTTAACTTGGCTCGATTTTCTTAATAGCAATTTATTGAAGCTTGAATGATAGTTAATCCAGTTAATGTTGTTTCCATTTATCGACCATATTTGTTTTAAATTCGAAATGGAGGCTATATCAATATCAGACTCGTATTTCGGATCTCCAAAATTCCATATCCCATCAACTGCGTTGTGCTCAGAAAGCGTTTTAATAAGTTCCTCGTGTTTTCCAGTTACAATATTAATTGCTGCAGAAGGAACATCTGATGTATCGAATATTTGATACATATCTACTGCAGGCAAAGGAAAATTTTCTGAAGGAATAACTACCAAGCGATTTCCTTGACAAAGTGCTGCTGCAATGAGAGTGACAAAAGAAGCCAAGGGTGCAAGATTAGGGCATATAACCCCGATAACACCAACAGGTTCATTAAGTGCAATGGTATTTGCTCTTATTGGCGCTTGGTGGACAGCGCCATCGAATTTATCTGCCCACGAAGCAAAGGAAAATAATCTTTTTAAAGCGGTATCAAATTCTTGTATAGGATTTTGACAAAAAGTTGTCGAAGATAACAAACTTATAAAATAATCTCTTCTTTGAGAAAGGTTTTCTGCAATATAAAACATAATTTGTGCTCTTGCATGAGAGCTAAGCACGGTCCAATTCATTTGCTTATTGGCTGCCTCTACAGCATTTCTTATATCTTTTCGATTACCGCGTCCCACCGTCGCTATCTCTTCTCTTTGATTATCAAATATCACTATAGAGTGCCCACTATCTCCCCTCTTTTGTGTGCCGCCAATATACATTTTTCTAGTTTGGTCTATATGAGAAATAGATTTCTTTTTTACTGAAATATTTTTCTTTAATACTCTCGCTTCTTTTATTTGGTAGTGGTCGGAATTAAATTTTAGATATTCATACATTCCCTCTTTCCCACCCTCTCTACCATATCCACTCTCTCTGTAACCCCCGAACCCAACAGCAGCATCAAAAACGTTCGTAGAGTTTATCCATACAACTCCCACTTTTAATTTTGGTGCAATATCCAGCGCAAGGTTAATATTCTCGCTCCAAATACTCGCCGATAGCCCGTAGCGGGAATTATTTGCGAGGGAGATTGCTTCTTCTGGTGTTCTAAATGTCGTTGAAGAAAGAACAGGACCAAATATTTCTTTCTGGAAAATCTCCATTGAAGGGGAAACATTTTTTAGTAGTGTCGGTGGATAAAAGTATCCTTTTAGATTAGAGGGTATATCACACTGGAAGATGTCTGCTCCACTTTCTACTCCTTTATCAACTAAACCTTTAACTCTACTCTGTTGTTCAAAGCTTACTAAAGGTCCCATGTCTATACTTTTATCTAATGGATTACCAAACCTTAATTTTTTCATTCTTGAAAGGATTTTCTTTTCTACCTTTGTACTGATTGTCTCTTGTAATAAAAGCCTAGATCCAGCGCAGCAAACCTGTCCTTGATTAAACCAAATTGCGTCAACTAAACCTTCAACAGCACTATCTAGATCAGCATCGTCAAATATGATAAAAGGAGATTTTCCTCCTAATTCTAAAGTTAGTTTTTTTCCACTTCCCGCCGTACTTTTCTTAATTTCTTTGCCAACCTCCGTTGAGCCAGTGAAGGCAATTTTGGAAACATCCTTTTGTTGTACCAGATATGATCCAGTTATTCCGTCACCAGTTACTACGTTTACTACACCTGCTGGCAGCTTAATTCTCCTGCATATTTCTGCAAAATAAAGTGCTGTCAGAGAGGTTTGTTCAGCGGGTTTAAGGATCACTGAATTACCGGCTGCAATTGCAGGGGCAACTTTCCATGCCAACATCAGGAGTGGGAAATTCCATGGGATAATCTGCCCACATATCCCGACGGGAGAATAGTTTTCAAACTCTTCATCAAGTAATTGAGCCCATCCAGCATGATAATAGAAGTGTCTTGCTGCAAGAGGTATGTCAATGTCTCTACTCTCGCGAATTGATTTTCCATTTTCTAATGATTCTAAAACAGAGATTGTTCGCGATTCCTTTTGAATATATCTTGCTATAGCATACAAATATTTCGATCTCTGAAAGCAACTAAGCGATTGCCATCTCTCGAGGCCTGATCTTGCAATTTTCACAGAGTTTTTAATATCAGTAATAGTTCCTTGCGAAACCTTAGCGATTTCTTTTTTATTAAAAGGATTAATGGTTTTGAATAAGTTTTTTGGTTTAGTAAATCTACCGCCAATAAAATGTCCGAATTGGCCATTATGCTTAGCAATCCACTCGAGGGCTTCTTTGTCACTCTCAAGAGCTTCTTCATAGCCCATTTTTTTAAAAGAATCTTCAATCTTTTTCATTTGCCTACGCCATGCCATGTCTATTAAATGAGGAGTATTGACCTGTTACAAAATGCTCTATCTGTCTCTCGATATCGGAAAGCAAAGATGAAGCACCAACCCTGAAGAGGGAAGGGTGTAGCCATTTTGAACCAAGTTCTTCTTTTACCAGCATCATATGAGATAAACAATCTTTTGCCGATGAAATTCCTCCTGCGGGTTTGTATCCTACTTCAAACCCTGTGCATTCGCGATATTCTCTAATTGCTCTGCACATAACCAGAGTAAAGGGTAATGTTGCGTTTATGCTTTCTTTACCAGTAGATGTTTTTATAAAGTTTGCACCAGCCATCATACAAATCAAGGCAGCCTTCTTCACATTCTTTAATGTCCCTAATTCACCGGTAGCTAAAATAGTTTTAAGACAAGCCGTACCCGACGCTTCTTTATATTCTGATACTTCATCGTAAAGCTTTTTCCAATTTCCAGACAAAACATGTCTTCTTGAGATTACAATATCAATTTCTTGAGCACCACTCCTTATTGACTCTTTTATCTCTGTAATTTTTGTTTTTTTTGGAGTATGCCCCGCTGGAAACCCCGTAGACACAGCAACTACTGGAATAGTGGACCCTTGAAGAGCGCCTAATGCGGTTCTTATGAATTGGTGATAAACACAGATGCCTCCTACTTTTATATTTAAATCTTCTATCCCAAGCTTCTTCAGAAGATCATTGCGTAAAGGAGTCTTGGCTTTATTACAAAGTCGAACTACTCTGCTCTCGGTATCATCACCAGATAGCGTAGTAAGATCCATGCATGTAATTGCCTTAAGTAGCCATGCGACCTGGTTATGTTTTTTCACTGTGCGACGGTTGGTTGCCGAAGCGCATCTTTTTTCTACAGCGCTTTTATTAATCCTAACTTCGTTAATAGCCTCTAGCTGAAAGGGAATGCCCTCATTCTTCACAATCACGGCATCCAATTTTCTTTTATTAAAGTTTTTGTCTAGTGGCATTTTATAATTTTTTGTGATTTTTAGTGCATCAAATTTAGTTGAATCAAATTGTTAGTTTAGAATAGTACGGTAATGCTATAGTATATAGAGTTCGTAACCTATTTGCTACACAAAGAAATAGAGTAAGTGCTACAGGCCAAATTATGTTTATTCAAGATTTGATTAGAAAGAAAAGAGATAAACAGCAACTAACTTCAGCCGAAATAGATTGGTTTATACAAGAATTGTCTAACAATAAAGTTGAACCTGCTCAAACGGGTGCCTTTTTGATGGCATCATGGATAAATGGTTTGAGCGAACATGAA
>ENA-OSEY01000356-OSEY01000356.1-marine-metagenome-genome-assembly--contig:-NODE-356-length-33863-cov-14.132570_pt1 | contig 33863 bp, 29 predicted proteins | sample MGYA00248465_ERZ534230 | MGnify/ENA primary metagenome ERZ534230 (study PRJEB26409, sample SAMN06344110) | marine metagenome | isolation source: Sea water from surface | place: Atlantic Ocean:Southern... | reverse complement strand
GGCCTGTAGCTCAGTTGGTTAGAGCAACGGACTCATAATCCGTCGGTCGTAGGTTCGAGTCCTGCCAGGCCCACTTGGTAAAGAAAATTACGTTACTATTTTCAGGAGTACTTTTTGCTCTATCCCTTATAATTCCACCTAATATTGGTAAATTATTTATGCTTGAATATTCAGATATTCCAACTATTTTTTTATTCTTAATTCTTTTATTTTTAAATTTAAAAAAGTTTAAGTTAGACAAGAGTGACTTTTTATGGGTTGGTCTTCTGATGTTATTCGTTTTGTTTTTATTTTTTGATTGGCTTAATCCAACCTCTATGAGATTTATTTTTTATATCCTTATTGGTCTGTTAGTAAAGAAGGTTGCAAAGAATTTGATTATAAATGACCTTGAATTATTTTTCTTACCGCTAATTTTAGTTTCCTTATTAAGCCTTATGTCATTTATGTTTAACCTGTCTTATCTTAATAATTCAATTGGTTGGATTACTAATTATTCAGATACTAATAATATTTTTTTCTCTGGCAGGTTAGCAGGATTTCAAGGCTCAGGACCTAATGTAGCTGGCACAATATTTGGTTTGTTATCTATATTATCTTTCTATTTTTATAAAAACACCAGAAGAAATTTTTATCAAATTTTAATTTTTGTTAATTTATTTTTATTTTTCATAACTTATTCGAGGGGTAGCTATTTGGCTTTATTGATTGTTTCTATAATTTATATACTTTCAAAAATAAAAAGTAGAAAATTTAAAATCATTTACATTTCTGGAATATTTATAAGCTCATTAGCTTTATTATACTTTGGCCCATCAGATGTTATCTTGAAAGAAAATGACAGGTCTCTTCTAGCAAGTATAGCAATATCAAATATTGAATTTGTAAATGGCGTTGGTGGAGGCCAATATGTTGAAAAAATTTATGAACCTTACCTATTGTCTGTTAATCCAGATTTGCTTGAAGAGAATCTTAAAATAACGCTTAACAAAGTTGAGTTAGGAATAACACCAGAAGAATATAGAGATACTAATATTGATTTTTTTATCGGTACATCTGGCGGAGGCTTTGAAATTCTTCAGCAATATTTTATAGTTGGTCAATGTTCTGATGACAGAAACACATGTCAATATCTTAGAGTTGATGAAGATACAGTAATTAATTTTTTAAATATTTTTAGATTGCCAAATCAAGATTTAGTTCAAAAAGCAATAAACAATTGTGTAGATAATTCAAAAAAACTCATTACACGTGGAGAATTTGCATGCTTAGCATTTGAACTAAATGTTCTTGGTAATAATTTAAATTTTTATGAGTTTTATGATTTAGAAAATAATAGTGAGGCAAATGTACATTTTAGTTATTTAAAGTCAAACTCAATATTTATTGAATGTGAAGCCTCTGGACTTTATTCTTGTAAAGATAGGCCCATTGCAGTTGGTGAATTAAGCGTAATTGTAGAAAACCTATTTATTAGAGATTCTTTATTACCAATAGAAAATCTTATAAATTTTTGCGCGGAGTGTGAATTTAGAAGTATCGATGGCTATATCAAGATAAAGTTCGATAAATATGATTATTTTTTACCAAGATCAAAAATATCATTTTTTACATCTGAAGATAATCTAAATTGGGATATTGTTGGATATCCACACTATACAGGTGAAGTTATAAGTTTTACCACTAATACTGGATTAATAGAAATTGGGGGTCATGCAGATGGTCAATCTTTTGGTAATACATTCTTAGATGCAAACATTAAAAGTATCGAAATTTTCTCTAAAAGTGACAGTAAGAAGGTCACTTTTGAAGAGGATAATTTAAATGAAAACTTTTTTATTTATCAACCTAACTCTTTAAATAATTACAACTCAAAAATTACATTCGAAGATCAAGGATTAAAATTGTTTAGGCCAAATAAGTACTGGGTTTCAATTGAAAATCAATTTGATTTCAATGAAGATTTTGAGATTATAATACATCTTTCAATCCCCGAAATACCTTGGGAGACCCAAACTTTGATTTCAAATACCTCTGCATTTACTGGCGAGACACAATCATGGAAAGTGGATATCGATGATGGAAGACTATTTTTTAGTTGGACTAACAGTGATGGAGAATATGTCAATCAACTTGGGGATAAAAGTCTTAGGTCTGGCGTTTTAGTTCAAAAAAATGGAAAAATTTCTAGTGAACAACCCCCACTTGCTAGCTCTTCATATCTGAGTCAGTTAACAACTGCACATAATGGTTATTTGACTTTTTTTGTTGAGTATGGTTTATTGCAAGGTTTGATATTTTTTATTGTTTTAATATTTTTAGTTTTCAATAAATCTAACATCATAAACGATAATCAATTAATTTTAATTTTTTCACTTTTATATTTTTTAATTCACAACATCACAAACGATTTAATTTATTCACCAGATGCAATAATATTTTTTATGATTATTTTAGGATTTAAAGATTCAATTACTGATCAAGTAAATCTTGAGAATTAATAAAGTTATAAAAATTATCACTTAATATTAAAACCTCTTGTCCATTATCAGTTCTATAAGGCTGAGTAGGTACTGTCAATTTCTTTATATTTGAAAAATCAAAATTTCTGTATCCCCACAGTATCTGAGTCGCATTTGGAATTGATAATGTTTCATCTATTGTGAAAGTAAGCTCAAGGGCTTTAATAAGATTATATAAATCTGTGTAAGAATTAAATTCATCAAGTCTATTTAATAGAGAAACCACTATTTGTTGTTGTTTTTTCACTCTGTATAAGTCACTGACACCTGGCATTGGTATCCAAGTTGATGCATCGTTACCGTTTTCATCGATTAATTTTTCTCCAACAATTACTTCAGTATTTCTTGACACAACCCAATTAAGAGCTATTTCTCCACTAACTATTTGGCATCCTGCACTCAATTCAAATGAAAAACCTTCTCTTTGCGCCTTTTCTAAACATATCTCTACTCCATCAAGTGAGTCAATTATCTTCTCAAAACCTTCAAATGTGAATAGTGCAAAGTGATCTACTAATAATCCTGTTACATTTAAAATCGAAGCTGATAAGTTTTCAGCAGAATTACCGCATTCATTTTTTTGAAATGTTGAATTTATTCTTTGAACTTCTTGAGTACAGGGGTTTTTAATTAATAAATCTCTTGGAAGTGAAACCAAGGCAATATTCTCAGTACTTTTGTTAATCAAGGCTAATATTATTACGTCGGCTCTTTGTCCTTGTACAAACCCTCTTGATGCTGAACTATTTTCACTCCTCCTATCCGAACCTATTAATAAGTAAGTTTCAAAATATTCAGAGATATTTGTTGTATTATTGTTTTGTAGTAATTTATCAATTTCAGATTGTTCAATATCAATAATCTCATTAATTTCTTCAACAATTGTTGTAGTTGTGGAATCACCTTCAAGTAAAGTTGTTGTAGAGCCCTCACTTATTTGGATAATCGCGTTTTGATCAAATTCAGTGGTTTCAAAATTAGGTATTAAGTTGTAGATTAATATTCCAATAACTGAAATAATGATTAAAAATATACCTAAATATAGATTTCGGTTTTTCATATCCAAACAACAACTATAATCATGGATGTCAGATAAAAGTACATAATGTCAGAAATTTATACAATTATAGCTGCGGGTGGATTGGGAACAAGACTCCAAAACTATGGAAATACCAAGAAAACAAAAATGTTACTTGAAATTAATGGTCAATCAATGATTACTAAACAGCTTAATCAATTAATTTCATGGAACCTAGATAATTTTATTGTCATAACAAATCCAAGATATGACAAATTAATAAAAGATGAATTAAGCAAAAACATGTCAGATTTAGAAATTCAATATTCTTTACAAAATGAACAATTAGGAGTAGCACATGCTTTATTACAAGCTGAAAAATTTGTTCCAGACGACGCAAAAATTATATATATACTTGGCGATAATTTTTTTGAATTTAATCCATTGATAGATTTGGATATATCAAAAACAAATGCATCAATATTTTTAACAAAAGTAAGTAATCCTGAAGAATTTGGTGTTGTTGAAGTAGTTGAGGGTGAAATAATTTCAATACAAGAAAAGCCTTCAAAACCAAAATCAGATTATATTGCAGTAGGTCTTTATCTTTTTGATAATCTTTGTTTTGAATATATAAAATCAATTCAAAAATCTGATAGAGGAGAGTACGAAATTACCAGTTTGATAGAAAAATATTTAGATAATAATGCTTTAAATTTTCAATTTACCAATGGATGGTGGGTTGATGCTGGAACACCTGAGGCAATAAAAACTATCGAAAAGCTAATCTAGTTCTGGGAGCTTTAAAAAATATACTAAAGACGTTAAAACAGATCCAATATAAATAAATAAAAATATAAATGACAAAGTTTCATTTAGATACAAAATGCATAATGTTATTCCAAGTATCAAAAGAGATACCATTACAAAAATTAGCAGTACTGCTTTATCAGAGTACCCCTTTTTAAGAAGCCTGTGTGATATGTGATCAGTACCTCCTGTCATAGGAGACTTTCCAGATCGTAATCTTGAGATTATAACGGTCGTGAAATCTAATAACGGAATTGTAAAAAACAAAATTACAGGTTGAATTTGAAATACCCATGAACTGTCAATACTTTTATTCCATGTAAACAGAACGCTTATGAACCCTAAACAGTATCCCAGAAATAGGCTTCCAGAGTCACCCATGTAAATTCTTGCTTTTGGTAGATTAAAATACAAAAAACCCAACATAGAACCAATTAAAACAAGTGAAATATCTGTTAATTTGTATTGGTTTGTTAAATAACTTAAAAGAACTAAGCTTAATGCTATCATCGTAGCGGTCGTTGCAGCTAGACCATCCATATTATCCAAAAAATTCAAAGAATTTACTATCAGTAAAATCCAAATTACAGTTGAAACGAGATTTAATGAATTATTTAAATTTACATTTAAAAGTCCCTCCACGTTCAAATATATATTTAGGACAAATATTGGTGCGCCAATTGCAATGAATTGTAAAAAAAGTTTAACTTTCCAATTTAAGTTATATAAGTCATCTATAAATCCAATAAATGTAATTAAGACTGCGTAAATTGCTATTTGAATGATATCAAAATCCGCTTTACCAAGTAACCTTATTGAAATCAAAAAAGCTATTGACATTGCAATACCACCAAAAGTCGGTATTTTTAAATTAGAAAGTCTAATTTCTTGATTTTGATTTTTAGTAGGTATAAAGTAATTAAAATTCAACAAAAATTTATTTATTAACAATGAAATAATGCATGAAAATATTATTACTAAAACTACAGGCAATTGAAACTCATTCATAAATTTTGATAAACCTCAACAAAATCACTTAATATTTTTTCTGTAGAAAAATTCTCTGATATTTTTTTTCTTGACCTTAAAGCATTTTCATCTAAATTTTCAATTTTTGAAAAATCCTTAATTGCCTTAATAAAATCATCTTGATTATTATTATCAATTAATTTTCCATTATCATTTTTGTCAAAAATAGGAGTTAGACCGTGAAGGCTGTTAGAAATTGTATAAAGCCCAATATATAGGGATTCCAAAACTATTCGTGGTAATCCTTCATGATAAGACATACAAATTGAAATATCATAATTCTTTAATTCATTACCCGAATTTATCCATCCTAAGTATTCAATATTTGATTCTTTAGTCAAAAACATTATTTCATCATTTGAATATGATGCGGGATTACCTAGGTCAACACTTCCAGCTAGAAAAAATTTATATTTTTTATCCTTAAAAGATTTGGCGAGTTGTAGATATTCATTTATACCTTTATCTTTTAGCAATCGACAACACATAATAATTTTTATTTCTTCTAAGTTTTGCTCATTAATATTTTTCAAAGAAAAGTTTGAAAGCTTAAGTCCACTACCTCTAATTAGATACGATTTGTTTCGGTATTTGACATATTTTGTTAGTACTTTTTTATCCATTTCATTCTGGAATATTAAGATATCAATCTTCTTTTTAAAGAAAAATCTCATGTAAAAACGTAAAATATTTCGAATTATTTTACTAATAAAATTTCTAGAAAATAGATAACCTAGCCCAGTTATTGATAAAACGATCTTAAATTTTTTCTTGTAAAATGTCGTAGCAAATAATGCATATAGTCCTGATTTGAGTGTAAAAATATGGAGTACATCGTCCTCATTTAAATTTTTAAGTATCGATCGCAAATTTTTAATTCCTCTTAAATCAATCAACTTGAACCTATCAACTTCCCATAAATGAATTTGTGAAAAATATTTATCCAATCTATTTTTAAACTCCCCATCTGGGGTAATGGCGTTGACTTTGTAGCCATATTGTCTAATCAGATTATCTGATATTTCTTTTCTTGAGTTGTATAAAATCCAATCAGAATGTGCCAAGAAATATATCATATAATTACCATAAATAATTTTAACTTAAATCTATATACTAATTTTATGTATTATAAATATGATGAATATCTCAGTAATTGGAGCAGGATACGTCGGATTAATTACTGGTATAGGATTTGCAAAGCTTAACCATCAAGTTTCAATTGTTGATTTAAATGATGATCTAATAAAAAACTTAAATGAGAATAGGCCCCCGTTTTACGAACCTGAACTTGTAGATTATTTAAATGATTCAAATATAAGGAATAATTTATTTTTCTCAACAAGTTATCAAAAATCAATTAATGAAAATACAGATATTGTATTTGTTTGTGTACAGACCCCAACAGACCCTGACACGGGAAAAACAAAAACTGATTACATTAGTTCAGTATTGACAGAATTAAAAAAAATAGAAAGCTTTAATTTTATTATTTGCATCAAGTCTACAATTAAAGCTACCTTAGTAGAAAAAATTTCCAATGAAATAGATTTAGATTATAAAAAGATAATTTTTAATCCAGAATTTTTAAGAGAAGGCTCAGCATTCTATGATTTTTTTAATCCCGATAGAATTGTTATCGGAGGCTCTGATCAAAAAGGATTAAACCAGTGTACAGAATTGTATGAATCATTTGATTGTGAAAAAATAATCACAGATTCAAACAGTTCACAAATGATTAAATACTTGTCCAACACATATCTTGCGATGAGATTATCTTTTGTTAATGAAACTTATAGGCTAGTCTCGGAGTTTAATGGAAATCCTGAAGAAGTACTCAATGCAATAGGTAAAGATAAAAGAATAGGTAATGATTATTTTCGTCCATCTCCAGGATGGGGTGGATCTTGTTTCCCAAAAGATGTAAAAGAGGTAATTAGTTCTTTTCAAATGGATTATCAGTTGCCAATAATTTCTGAAATTTTAAGATCCAATGAACTACACATGGCGTGGTTCGTTGATTATATTCTAAAAATAATCAACGAACAATCTCTTGAAAACATAGTGTTGATTGGAGCACCATTTAAAGAAAATACTGATGATTTAAGAGAATCGCCGAGTCTAAAAATATACAAACTAATTGAAGAGAAATTTAAAAATGTCTGGATTCTTGATTTTGACATTTCTTTATCAAAATCGTTCAAAGCTATTAAGTCATTGAGCGAGTTAAAGGACAACACTTTATATGTTGAAATGTTTCCAGACTCGTCACAGAATAGAAATAACATAGTAAATACAATTGATAAGTTAATAAATAGCAAAATTTTTAGAATTTGGGAAGTATCTTGAATATTTTGATAACTGGTGGTGCTGGATTTATAGGTTCACATCTTGTTGAAAAATTTATTGAAAACCAATACAAGGTAATAGTCATCGATAATTTACTAACTGGTTCAAAAAAGAACATAAAGCATTTTTTTGAAAATGAAAACTTTACATTTATAGATTTTGATGTTCAAAATCATATTGAAGTGGCAGAAGATTTAGATTACGTATTACATTTAGCCAGTGCAGCTTCGCCTAAAGCTTATTCTGAACATCCAATAAATACTTTAAAAGCTGGGAGCATTGGCACAATCAACACACTGGGATTAGCAAAAGCCAAAAATGCAAAATACTTGCTTACTTCAACATCTGAAATTTATGGTGATCCATTAGTGTCTCCACAACCAGAAAGTTATTGGGGTAATGTAAATCCAAATGGAAGAAGAAGTATGTATGATGAAGCAAAAAGATTTGCAGAGGCAGCAGTTTCAAGTTACAACAGAATTTATGATTTAGACACAAGAATACTGAGACTTTTTAATACTTATGGACCGAAAATGAAAGTAAACGATGGGCGAGTGGTTACAAATTTTATCTCACAAGCAATTACTGGAAATGATATAACAATCTATGGTCAAGGTAATCAAACAAGAAGCTTTTGTTATATTGATGACACAGTTTCTGGAATTTTAAAAGCAATGGAATCTGCAAAGTCTGAAGTATTTAATATTGGTAACCCAAATGAAATTACAATTCTACAATTAGCCGAAAAGGTAATAGAATTAACAAACTCAAATTCGGAAATCAAATTTTTAAAACTACCAGATGATGATCCTATGCAAAGAAAGCCTGATATTACTAAAGCAAATAAAGAATTAAATTGGTTTCCAGAAGTTACGCTAGAAGAAGGTCTTAAAAAAACAATTAAATGGGTTGAAAACTCTATCGATTAAAAATATCAATTAAATTTTTAACAACATTATTTGTAGAATGATTTTTACTTTGTTTTTGCGCTGTTTCAATATTTCTTAAAATTTCATCTTTATCAAAAGAATCCAGCTCATCAATTTTTTCAAACAAATTATTTTTATCAAATTTTAAAATATTTTGTAGATTTTCACTATAAAGAAAATCAAAATCTTCAGATCTATAGAAATTAATAATCCCTGCAGCACAGGTTTCTAAAACTGCCTTATCAAAAAAACCTTTTTGAGCATTGTTTATATTTACATCATATTTTTTGAGTAGTTCTGGCAGTTTCGCATGTGGTTGTTTTCCAAGAAAATTTATATTTTTAAAATTCTTATATTTAATTAACAATTCATTTAAATAACTTTCATCGTCAATATTAAGTGTTCCGCCTATTACATCAATATTTATATTTTCAAAATTTTTACATTTAATGATATTGTCTATTGTATTTTCAATATTTTTTGACTTTGAAACTCTACTCAAGATTGATATATTTTTTAATTGAAATGTTTTTCTCTCTATAAAAAAACTATCAAAATTAATTCCATGCCCAATACATTTTACTTTTTTAAATCTAAATGGAAAAGAGTGCTTGGAGGCGGTTACTATGTTGTTTGCTAACAAAGATGAAAACCATAAAATTAACCATTTTATTCCAAATTTAGGACCTGAGTGAGTAAACCAGAGTGTAGTTTTAATGTTTTTTTGTATAAGGTAAAATTTTGCGACTAAATGTTGCATAGGTGCCATATGTGCAAAGCAGTGTGTGTAGTTATTATTTTTAATTAGTTTTCTAGTGAGTTTGTTCAGTTTTCTTAGCTGATAAATTTTTGTATAATTTGTGTTTTGATCATTTATAAAAAATAAATTCACATTTTTATTTAATTGATATGTGCTCCCAACTTTCATAGTTAAGACATCAACTGCGTCATAATTTAATGAAATATCATTTATCCATTTTTGTGTAAAAGCCAATGAAGTATTTTCACTGTCTACACCTAAATTTAAGATCAACAATTTATTATTCATCGCGCTCCAACATATTTATTAAATTTTCCCAATTTTTAGCAAAACTTCCTTTTCCTGCAATTTCTTCAGATAATTTTAATGATTGCAGGCTTAATTCCTTCCATAAACCTTCATTGTTGTATAAAGAGTTAAGATTTTCCATAAATTCTTTCTGTGAATTCAATTCATAAACTAATGTCCCACCTTTAAGTGAAAAAGGATCGTGTATTCCGTCAATGTTCGATGCGATAGAAGGCAAGCCACAAAATCCTGCCTCAATTAAAACCCTTGGTAAGCCTTCTGAGCTACTTGCCATAACAAGAATTTTTGAGGAATTCATATATTTTGCAATTTTTTTCTGCTCTATTTCACCTAAAAAAATCACACTTTTTTGTAATTTCATTTTTTTAACAATGTCATTTATTTTTGCGTAATATTTTGAATCTTCTTTTTTTCCTATAATTCTTAATTTAATATTTTCATTTTCGAGTAAAAAAGTTGAAAGTGAGTTAATCAAAAAATAGACGCCTTTTCTTTTGATGATATTGCCTACAAATAATAAGTCTGTTCGTATTTCTGAATTCTCCGAAGAAAATATAGAACTATCTATCCATGCAGGAAAATTGTATATTTTTAAATTTGAATTGTATTTTTTAAAATAATTTGAATTTTGGTCGTTTACACCCCGAAGTATATCTACATGTTTAAAGACAAATTTAACAATAAATTCAGTTAAGAAAATAAATCTAGCAATATATGTTTTATCACGTTGCTCTAATAATTGGGATTTAAAGTTTCCGTGGTTCTCAATGATTATTTTAATTTTTTTCTTAAAAAGAGTTTTTAGTAGTACGGGATTTAATGCTGATATAGGTTCTTTAGCCGAAACTATAGTTATATTGTTTTCATTAATAAACTTATTTAATTTAAAAATACTAAAGAAATAAAATTTTAAGTATCCCAGAATTAAAGTCCGGGGTTTTTTTAAATATTTTATTTTTACATATTTGAAATCAATCTCATTTTCAAAAGTCCCATATGTAAAAACATATACATTAAATTTTTCATTTAATTCTCTAAATTTATTTTCATCACTTTTAGATAGTTCAAATCCATAGTTTGTAGTACCTAAAAATAGTAAGTTTGTTTTATTCATAATTTATAAAATTTTCTATAGTCTTAATATATTCTTGAAAATTTTTCTCTTTGTTAAATTTTTCTTCTAATAATAAGTTTGCCTTATGTTTTTTAAGTTCATCCTCTTCTTTATTTTTTATCAAGTATTTTATTTTTGATGCGATATCTTTTTCATCGGGATATTTTCCTTTGATTAAATCTATAGTCCAACCATTTGTATTATCTTCTAAAATTTCGTTAGTTCCACCAATAGGAGTAGAAACAATAGACAGATTATGACTGATTGCTTCAAGAAGTGTATGAGGCAATCCTTCATATCCTGAAGCTTGTATATATATATCGGACTCTCGATAATGTTTACTTAATTCTTCCTTATTAAGTTGACCTGTAAAGGTTACAAAGTCTGTTAAATCGTTCTCACTAACTAATTTCTTAAGATTATTTTTTTCTGGTCCATCTCCAACAATAATCAATTTGTACAGATTTGAATTTGTTAATCTCAATTGATTTAAAGAAAGTATTATTTTGTCAATATTTTTAAATGGAGCAAGCCTTCCTACTGTAATTAAATTTACATATTTTTTGTTGTTTGCTTTATTTTCTTTTGAAATTAAATTTGTTCCATTGTAAATAACCTTTATATTTTTACTTTTCGCACCCCATTTGTTAACAACAGATTTGAGATGCTCTGAAGGCGTAATCACCAGATCAGCTTTTTTTGTAGTCCATCCTCTTGAGAATTTTGCTATTTCTAAATGCAAGCTGTGTTTTTTGTTTTGAAACTCATCAAAAGCATCGTCAGTAAGGTTTAAATTTCTACCACGTTCCCAAGCCCAATCACCAACAACTTTTCTTACAACTTTTTTTCTTAATAATAGATTTGCTATGTAACTCTCCATTGGCAAACCATTTACAAAAATTAAATCAGCTCTTCTTCCAACTGAAATTATTTTTAAAACTGTTTTAATCCACCTTTTAATTAAACTTTGCCTTCTTTTAATTCTATGAACACTGAAATCAAAATTGTTATCACTATGGTTTAATGAATCAGATAGACAAATAACTTCTATTTGATAATTATTTTCTACCAATTTTTTTGCAATTAACGGCACAAATGTCGCAGGTCCACCAATATCAGGTGGGAAAATCCCTACTACGATAAGTATCTTCATAAATTTATTTTTTAAGGTTGAGTTTATATTTAACTATTTCTTCAATCATCTCATCTAATTTTTTACTTGGCTTTATACCAGTTAATGAAACAATTTTTTCTATACTAGGTGTTCTCCGCATAGGATCTTCAAAGGCTTTTCCATATTCCTGTTCATGTGAAATAAACTCAACTTTTGAAGAGGAATTTGTTTTTGTGATGATTAATTCAGCAAGATTTTTTATACTTATCTCTTCTGGTTGTCCAATATTAAATATCTCTCCATATGGTTCTAGTAATGCAAGTTCTCTGAAATAATTCACAACATCACCAACCCAAGTAAAAGACCTTGTTTGTTCTCCAGTGCCATGGATAGTGATATCATTATTATCAATTGCAGCTTCAACAAATTTAGGCACCACCATACCAAATTCTGAAGACTGATTAGGTCCAATAATATTGAACAATCTTACAATTATCGGATTTAAATTACCATCGTTAAATTCTGCTAAAGCCATGAATTCATCAATTAATTTGGAAGTAGCATACGACCATCTCAATTTTGTTGGTGGTCCAAGTAAACTTTTTGTTTCTTCAGTCCATATTTCGTCTTCTGAAACACCGTACACTTCCGATGTCGAAGTAATTAATATTGGAATATTCAACTTGGAACACACACTAAAAATTTTGTGAGTCGCTTCAATATTCGTATTCAATGCTTTGCTTACATTATCCATTATGTATTTGACGCCTACTCCCGCAGCAAGGTGAAAACAAAAGTCATAGCCCATTAATCTAGTTTCTAAATCTTCAATATCTTCAATTCTGCCATTGATAATATTTGTATTTTTAAGATGCTCAATATTTTTCATAGATCCTGTTGAAAAATCATCAACAATTAATATTTCTTTTGTGCCATTTTTAAATAAATGTTCCGCTAAATTTGATCCAATAAAACCTGCACCACCAGTTATAATTACTTTTTCCAAATTATTTTTCATATTCAAATTTAAACCTTATATTTTTTAGTTCTTCTGCATATTTTAAATACCACTGGATTGTTTTTGATATGCCTTTTTCAATACTTGTAGTAGGGTTCCAATTTAAACTTTTCATACGATTTAAATCTGGAATAACTACATCAACATCCTTAAAAGCTCTAGGCTGGTAATCTATTTTACTCTCTATGTTTAATTCTTTCTCAATTATTGAAATGACTTGATTCAAACTTACAGTTTTATCTGAACCAATATTAAAAACTCCACTATCTTTTGATAAAATTAAAGTATTGAGTCCTGAAATTACATCATCTATATATGTAAATGATCTTTTTTGATTTCCATCCCCATAAAGTAAAATTTCTGTTCCTGTATAAATCCAATGAATAAATCTAAGTATTGACATGTCTGGTCTTCCATAGGGGCCATAAACTGTAAAAAATCTTGGTATTTGTATACAAGTTTCTGTGTCATCCAGTATTGTTTTTGCCATTAATTCTCCAGAAAGTTTTGAACTTGCATATACAGACGGAGGCGGGTACTTTTCATCTATATCTTCTTTCATTGGACTTTCCCCACTATCACCGTAAATAGACGAGGTAGATGCTATTAAAAATTTTTGAATTTCTTCTTTTTTAACAAATCCTGAAAGATTTGTTGTTGATACAGTATTGTCTAAAATATATTTCTTAGGTTCTCTAAAGCTTTGTCTTACACCAGCTCTTGCTGCTAGGTGGATAACGCAATCAAAATTTGATCCTTGTATGTCATCAAAACTATCTTGGTTTGATAAATCAATTTTGCTGAATGTAAAATTTTCATTATTTTCTAAATTTTTTAATCGGAGCTTTTTTAAATTATTGTCATATGCGCTGTTTAAAGAATCTATCCCAAAAACTTTTATTTCTTTATTTTCAATTAAATTTTTTGTTAAATTGTAACCAATAAAACCTGCAGCGCCTGTAATTAATATATTTTTCACTTAAATAATGATAATAAAGTAAAAATACTTTTATCTAATAAAATAATTGTTAACTTCTTATTTATATAAATTAAACTGAAAATAATGGATATAGAAAACAACGTTGTTGTAATTATTCCAACTTATAATGAATCAAAAAATATAAGTATCCTACTAGATTTATTAGTAAATTTGAGTATTGATATCTTAATAGTTGATGACAACTCTCCAGACGGAACAGCAAGAATAGTTCAAAATTTTTCTGATAATCACAAGAGCATTAATTTAATTGAGAGACCTAAAAAACTTGGTCTTGGATCAGCATATAGAGATGGATTTAAATGGGCTTTAGAACAAGGTTACAAACATTGTATTGAAATGGATGGAGATTTTTCTCACACTATTGTAGACCTTCAAAATTTGATTAAGTTTAAAGATGAATTTGATTTGGTAATCGGAAGTAGATATATAAAAGGGGGTAAAACTGAAGGATGGAGTAATGGTAGAAAACTACTCTCTATGACTGCCAATAAAGCTGCAAAGATTTTACTTGGTACAAAAGTCAATGATATGACTAGTGGTTTCAGAATATATTCAAAAGAGTGTTTAGAGGATATAAATTACTTTTCTACAACTTCAAATGGTTATTCATTTCAAATTGAAATGACTTATCTTTCCTATTTAAAAAATAAATCAATAAAAGAAATTCCCATTACTTTTCATGAAAGAAATTTAGGAGATTCTAAAATGTCAAAAGCAATTGTTTTTGAGGCAATAAAATATTTGATTTTTTCGAGATTTAAAAGAGATAAAAAGTGAAAAATAAAATACGATCTAATTATATTTATTTAATTTTTTTGATTCCAATCATTCCTCACTTTGAAACAAGTTTTAGATTTTTACATACGGATGATATTCCAATTGTTTTATATTTTATATCATTTTTTATTTTTGAAAATAAAAAAAATGTTCTCAGTAAAGTAAGAAAATTTTTACCAATAACTTTATTTACTTCTTATCTTTTGATTCAAAATTTAGCATTAAGTAGAGGTGAAGTAAATACTGAAATTTTTAGATACTTTTTCTATTTTCTAATTTTCACTCATTTATCTCAAATAATCCAGGAAAATGTTTACTTAAAAAATATACCAGTATACCTCTTCTTTTTTCTTTCAAGTTTTTCCATAATAAGTTACTTTTTCAAATTAAATCTAGGTACAGATTCTTATAATTATTGGAATATAGGTCTCAATTTGAATCAATGGGGATTTACTCCTGGGAGAGTCAATGGTTTTCAAGCAGGGGGCCCGAATAGTTTTGGAGATTTAATTTGTATACTTGGATTATTTACACTTGTAAGAATTAAGCAACCCTATAAACCATTTGTTATTGTTCTTTCTCTAGTAGCGTGTTTTTTCACCTATTCGAGATCTTCGTTATTAGTTTTAATTTTTTTAATTTTGGTCTATGTTTTTTTTAACAATGACAAGAGAAAAAACTTCACATGTATGATTTTAGCTTTGTTATTTTTACTAAATTTTGGCTTTATTGAAAGATTTACATCTGAAAAAGAAACTGAAGGTATCCAGGATAGAATAGAAATGCAGACGGCTACAGCTGGATATCTATCTAATTTAAATGTTTCCGATCTTTTATTTGGAAATGGATATAACAACGTGGGTGTAGTCAATGACAATGTAGGAAATATTGAAGACTTTGACGATGACTTAAGAGTGACAGGTCCACATAACTCTTATTTGTTTTTTATTCTAAAATACGGGATCATTGGTTTTGGTTTATATTCAACTATTCTTTTAAAACTTATAAAAACAATTTTTGAAAAAAGATTAAAGGATTTAACATTAAATTCTTCAGTAATTAGCATTTCTGCTTTTTTAATCTTAGGACTTGCAAGTGATTTACTGCATAACCATAGCGTTGTCTGGTTAATGTACTTTTTGTTGAGTGATATAAATGAATAAACCAAAAATTTTATTTGTTCTTCCAACTTTAAAACAAGATGGTGCTGAAGTTCAAATATCAAACTTGCTATCATGTTTTGAAAATTTCAAAGTAGATATTTTTACTTTTGATCTTTTCAAAGAAGGGAGTTCAATATTTGGTGATTTGGAAGACGTAAAAGTCTATACAAAAAATCGAAATACAAACCTTAGAGCACTCAAAAAAATTATAGAAAGCAATGAATATGAAATTATTCATAGCCACCTTCCTAGAGCAGATTTTTACGTTGGTATACTCAGGTTTATTTCCAAAAAATTTAAACATATAATAACTGTTCACGCACAGTATGGTGACAGGGCAGGAGAATCAAAATTAAAATATTTTATTTTCAATTTATTTTGGAGATTTATATTGAATAACTCTGATGGAGTTATCGCAATATCTAATAAAATTCATAATTGGCTCTTAAGTGAAAGAAGGATTCATAAAAATAAAATAACAACTATTCACTATGGTGTACAAATTAAGGAACGAAACAATAAAACGGAATTCAAAAATGTTATTGGTACCGCTGCTCGCTTTTTACCATGGAAAGGGTGGGATAAAGTAATTGAAACCGCAGCAAAACTTAGGGATTTAAATTTAGATTTTAAATTATTGCTAGCTGGTTCCGATGATGAAAATTATAAACAAAAGTTGGAAAACTTAGTAGATGAAAATAATTTAAATGACTACATAATATTTGAAAATCATTATGAAAATATTGAAATATTTTTTGAAAAAATAGATTTGTTCCTATTTTTAACAGAATCTGAAGGATTTGGACTTGTTGTATTAGAAGCTATAGAGAATAATATTCCAGTTGTTTGTTCAAATATTGAACCACTCAGTGAGTTTGTTGAAAACAGTTATAAAACTTTAGTGAACAGAGATAATACAGGAGATATTGCAAATTTTGTTTATAAAATTTTGAATGATGATGATTTAATTAAACAAATTCAACTTAAGCAAAAAAATAAAATTAAAAAAGAGTTCCCAATAACTCTCTCAGCAGAAAAGCATGAAAAATATTATATAAACCTCCTAAATAATTAACTAAAGGATAGTATTAAATTGTGAATATTTTGGTTGTAGGTGGTGCTGGATATGTCGGTGGAGGCATAGTTGACAATCTAAAAGATAATCACCGCGTAACAGTATATGACTCTTTAATTTACGAAGAATCTTTTAGAAAAGATGTAGATTTTGTTTATGGAGATGTAAGAGATCATGAAAAGCTCAAAAAATTGCTGGACAAAAATGATGCAGTTATCTGGCTAGCAGCATTAGTTGGAGATGGTGCATGTGCAATAAATCCAGAACTTACATTTGAGATTAATGCAGAATCCGTAAGGTTTCTAGCTCAAAATTTTAAAAAACGAATTGTGTTTTTATCAACTTGTTCTGTATATGGAGCACAAGAAGGCTTACTTGACGAAACATCTACAATCAATCCTCTTTCTGAATATGCTTCATCTAAAGTACAGGCAGAGGAGTATCTACAAGACTCAAATGCAATAATTTTCAGATTAGGTACTCTGTTTGGAATTAGTGACGAGTTTTCAAGAATAAGATTAGATTTAGTTGTCAATATTCTTGTTACAAAAGCTCTCACCGAAGGTAAGTTGACAGTATTTGGCGGAGATCAGTGGAGACCATTGTTACATGTAACAGATGTTGCTAATGCAATTTCGCATACTATTGAGTCAAATATAGGTGGAGTATTCAATCTCCATTATGAAAATTATAAAATCATTGATATTGCAAATGAAATTGTTAGTAAAATTCCATCTGCCAAAATTGAAACAACTCCAATGAAGTTTCAAGATGCAAGAAATTATCAAGTAAGTAGCGAAAAATTATTGAAAGAATCAGGCTTTAAGGCAGAAGTTGACTTATTAACCGGAATAAAACAAGTGCATGAACTTATTTCATCCAATAGAATTAAAAATGTAAATCATATTAGATATTCAAATCAAAATTTTTTAGAAAAATATGGTATTAATTAATGAACAATATTTCCGAACCTGTATATTTTGAAAAAGGTTTTGCTGAAGATCACAGAGGTTCTCTCGAGTTTTACAATGATATAAAATTAGATGAGTTCAAAAGGTTTTATATAGTGAACAATCCAAAAAAAGGAACAGTCAGGGCTTGGCATGGGCACAAAATAGAGGCAAAACTCGTAAAAGTTCTTAAAGGAGAATTTGTAGTTTGTACTATAAAGATTGATAATTGGGAAAGTCCAAATAAAGGAATTGAATCAACAAAATTTACTTTAAATGAAAATTCAGGAATTGTATTTATACCACCCGGGTATGCGAATGGTGCAATAAACCTTTTAAACGAAAGTAGTATAATGTATTTTTCCTCACTTACTCTTGAAGACTCAAAAAACGATGATTACAGGTTTGATTCGCAATTTTGGAACCCATGGACAGATTATTCGCCGGAAATATATGAGTGAAAAAAAAGTTTTAGTTCTTGGAGCTAATGGAATGTTAGGAAAAATGATTTCTTTACATTTAAATTCTTTAAAATTTTTCGAAGTCACAGTTTCATCTAGATCCAAAAATAAGTTTATAAATGATAATTTTGAAGGTAAATTTCTGAATCTAGATATTGATTATCCTTTAAAAAATTCTTTAGATGAATTTTTAAAAGAAAATAATGACTATAAGTACATTGTAAATTGTATTGGTGTTATTAAGCCCAAAATTGATGAAAGTAAAAATATATCAATTCAAAACACAATATTGACTAATTCTTATTTTCCTTTAGATTTACAAAAACTTGCAGAACAAAGAGGGATCAAATATATACAGATTGGCACAGACTGTGTTTTCTCTGGAAAAGATGGGGGTTACAAAGAAGATTCCTTTATGGATGCAGAAGATTTATATGGTAAATCAAAAATTGTAGGTGAGATAGCTGGCCAGAATAAAATGTTAATTAGGTCAAGTATTATTGGACCTGAAGAAGGAAATGGTTATTCATTGATGAATTGGTTTTTAAAAAATAATGATTCTAGTGTCTCAGGCTACAAAAATCATTTATGGAACGGTGTTACAACTCTTAACTTTTCTCGAGTTGTAGAAGGAATAATAATGAACGATGATATTGATTTTAAAGTTCAACACCTTATTCCTGAGAATACAATAACTAAAGCAAATTTACTTGAATTGTTTAAAGAACAATTTAAAAAGAGTATAAAAATTAATCATATAGATGCTGATGTTGTAATTGATAGGACTCTAGACACACATAGTCCAAACTTGAATAAAGACTTATGGACTGCAGGCGGATATCCAACTATTCCGACGATAGAAGAAAATATAAAAGAATTAGCCAATTCTGAACTAACAAAAAAGATAATGTTTTAATATGAAAGACTTAGCAATAGTTTTAGGAATAAGACCAGATGTAATTAGGGCAAGTAAAATATTGAAATTACTTGATGAAAGTGACGAAATAGATTTTGATTTCATATGGTCAGGACAGCATTACTCAGAAAATATGAAAGATACTTTTTTTAGGCAATTAAGTGTCCCAACTCCTAATTTTGAATTTAATATTCATTCAAATGTTCAAAATAGTAATGATGTAGCTGAATCACCTACAGACGCATCTATTGTATCTTCAATAATTTCTAACTTATATAATCATTTCCAAGAACACAAATACAAAGCCGCTGTTTTCTTAGGAGATACAAATACAGTTATGGGATCAATAGCTGCTGCACAGCAAAATATTCCAATAGTTCATATAGAGGGCTGTATGAGATCTTACGACTGGAGAATGCCAGAGGAAAAATATAGAACGGTAATAGATCATTTATCTGACAGAATATATGCATATTTAGATAGCTACAAGCAACAAGGATTAAATGAAGGCATTAGTGACAAAATAATAAAAGTTACAGGAAATCCAATCGTAGACATAATCCATGAACATTCAATATATTTTGATACTGGTTCAAACTATTTAGATGACGATGTACTGGATTTGATAAATGATAGTTTTGTATTAGTCACTTGCCATAGAAGAGAGAATATATTGACTAAAGAAAGTTTTGAAAATATAGTATCGCTATTAAATACTATAAAAAACTCAAATGTTATTTTTCCAATGGGTTACAAAACACAAAAAATACTTAAAAATTCAGGTTTAATTTTGAATGATAATATTAAAGTGATTGATCCAATTGGATATTTAGAATTTATGTTTTTACTAAAAAGAGCAGAATTTGTTGCAACAGATTCAGGTACAGTAGTTGAAGAGGCTTGTATATTAGGTGTTCCATCTATACAAATGAGACTTTCAACAGAGCGTCCAGAAGTTTATGATGTAGATTCATCAATAAAATTCGATCCAACAAAAAGTAATATCGAATTTACCGAAATAATTCAAAAAGTAAAATCAATCAAGCCAGGATGGCGAAATCCATTTGGCGATGGTAATTCATCAGAAATTATTGTAAATGATTTAATACAATTAAGTAAAAATAATGATTTTAAGAAGCATAATCCTAATGACTATTCTTTTGATACCACAAGATCATTTATCGAATGAGCCGGGTATTATTTCACTCTTTAACAATTCCCCCAGATCAAGTTTCAACTGGAATATTAGTAGCTGATATAGCCGCAAAATTTCACAACAAGGGTACATCAATCGAGGTCTTGGCCTCAACACCACAATATCGTTTTGACTCAAAAGAATTTTCAGCTGAAGAAATGACGAAAGTAAAACGAAATATTTATACTTCTAATTATAAAGGCGTCAAAATAACCCACCTTTACGCATCAAAAAGATCTTTCAATAGGATAACAAGACTTTTTCAATGGATAAGTTATCACATAAAATCTATTACTTATTTGACCAAGAACAGAAAAAATTTTGACACTATATATATTTTTAGCTATCCACCAACTATGAATCTAATTGCTATTTACTCAAAAAAAATATTGAAGAAGAAAACTGTTTATTCTGTTTGGGAACTGTATCCAGAAATAGCATCAAAATTAAATGAATTAAACTCCAATCTACTTCTAAATTTATTTAAGAGAATTGATAATTTCTGTTTGAGAATCATAGATAATGTTGTAGTCAATTCTGAAGAGCTCAAAGATTATCTTGTAAGCAAAAGAAACATTGAAGAAAACAAAGTAAATGTTATTTACCATTTTTCAAATGAACCAGAAATCCCAAAACCCTCAATAATGAATAAAGAAATCATGTATGCTGGCAATCTTGGCACCCCGCAAAATCTAGAATCATTTATTAATATTTTTTCAGAGAGTACTAACAAATTTAATTTGACTATTTATGGATCTGGGACACAATATGAACGAATCTCAAATATGAATTCAAACAATATTAAAGTGAATTCATTTGTTGATAGAAAAAAGTTAGTTGAACTTACAAAAGATATACCATATGCTCTGGTTTCTTTATCTCCAAAATTAACAGTTGAGGGGTTTCCTGGTAAGACCTTTGATTATTTAAAAATGAATAAAATATTAATAGGATATTCTAATCCTGAATCAGGACTTGCTAAATTTATAGAGAAATATGAATTAGGTGTGAATATATCTCCAAATGTTGATAACATCGATGAAAAATTTGAACAATTACAAGATAAGTTGTTCATAGATAGAGTTTATAAAAATATAACCAAAGTAAATAATCAATTAGCAGATATCAACATTATCGCTGATAGATATTTAGGCTTAATCTAGCTAGCACCTTTTTTTCTTAAAACGGATGATATAGTTTTAAATATTATTTTTAAATCATTCATAAAGGAGTAATTGTCTATGTATTTTAGATCCCAATACAATCGTTCCTGAAGACTCAAATCTAATCGACCTTGAACTTGAGCAAGTCCGGTGATTCCAGGTAATACGGAGTGACGCTTTTCTTTGTATTTTCCATATAACTCTGACTCATAATCAACTAGAGGCCTTGGTCCAACTAAAGACATATCTCCTTTGATAACATTCAAAATATTTGGCAACTCATCCAATGATGCCTTTCTTAGTATATGTCCAAGAGAAGTAATCCTATCATCATTTTCTATTCTTATTGGTTCCAAAGGAGCATTATTTGGCTCAATTGGCTTACCCTTGGCTAAATCAAAATAATGAGATTTGTGAAAATCTTCTGCGGCCGTAACTTCCATTGTTCTAAACTTATATAATTTGAAAATTACATTCTCTTTCCCAACCCTATTTTGAATAAAAACAATTGGGGTTCCTTGATTTACGAATAAAATTATTGAAATTATTACTGTTAAAGGTAATAGAAGTGGCAAAAAAATTAAAACTACTACAATGTCAAACAGTCTTTTAATCATAATTATTATCTTAAACTATAAAAATTAATGTTAATCAATTAAATAAATTCAACATTAAAGTTAGTTTTAATGTGTGGAATAGCTGGAATTATAACAATTAAAAATTCCAAGATTGACTCAACAGTTGTTGAGAATGTAAAGCGATCTCTTGAACATAGAGGTCCCGACCACTCATCCCATCAATTTATCAAAGAATCCGTTTGTTTAATCCACACACGATTATCAATAATTGATTTAAACGATCGTTCAAATCAGCCTTTTCAATCAAATGATGAGAGATACACAATAGTTTTCAATGGTGAAATTTATAATTATAAAGAATTAAGAAAGGAATTAGAAACAAAAGGACATAAATTTATAACAAATGGAGATACAGAAGTTCTTTTACAAGGCTACATAGAATATGAAGAAAAAATATTGAATAAACTTCGTGGTCAATTTGCATTTGTAATTTACGACAAAATTACGAATGAATTGTTTATGGCAAGAGACAGGATTGGTATTAAACCTCTATATTATTCAGTTAATGATAATTGGATTATCTTCGGCTCAGAAATTAAAGCGATAGAACTATCAAAACTAATAGAATTTGAACCTGATATTGATTCTTATCTGGCCTATCTAAGGCACCTTTGTGTACCAGCTGACAGTACTGGTAATAAAAATATTAAAAAGTTAGAACCAGGACAATTTATTCGAATAGATAAAAATGGGAAAATATCGAAGAAAATTTATTGGGACCCGTTTACCTTTTCAGTTAATCATGATTTGAATGAAAAAAATGTTGTTGAGGAATTAGATAGGCTTCTCAATGAATCTGTAGAATATCGAAAAGTTAGTGATGTTGAGGTTGGTCTTTTTCTCTCCGGAGGTTTAGATTCATCTCTTTTGGGCAAATTGATGAAAAAAAATTCAGATTCATCTCTCAAAGCATTCAATGTTGATTTTGAAGAAAACTTTGAAGGATATAAGGGAGAATTAAAAGAAGCAAGATTTGCATCTAGTGAAATTGGAATAAATCTTAATGAAGAGAAAATAAATTTTGATAATTTTAAAGAAATTTTTGATAATTATGCATACTACCAAGACGATCTTGTAGGTGATGAGGTTGGCATACCTTTATATTTTTTGGGTAAATCTAGTCGGTCATCTGGAATTAAAGTTGTTTTGGTTGGTGAAGGATCAGATGAACTTTTTTACGGGTATGATCACTGGAATAGACTACTTAAATTATCTAAATATAAAAAACCATACTCTTCCACAAATAATAAATTTTCAAAATTAAGTAATCATAGGCTTAATTTACTTTCAAATATGTTAACCGGTAGTACGACTTTTGCCGGTGGTGCCTTAGGATTTAATTTAGCTGAGATTAATAAACTTACCACAAGAGATATTTCGGTAGAATCAGGATTAATTAGGTTTGCTGATCATCTCTGGGATGATTATTTCAATTCAAATGACGCAAAGCTGTCCAAGTGGATGACACTCATAGATCTAAAAGTTAGATTACCAGAGCTACTTCTTATGAGAATGGATAAACTTGTAATGCAGTCCGGAGTAGAGGCGAGAGTTCCATTTCTTGATCACAAATTAGTTGAGTTTGTACTAACAATTCCAGAAGTATTATTGAATACTGATTATTCAGGTAAGCCTCTATTGAAAAAAGTAGCGAAAAATTACATTTCTTCAGACATTATAGATAGGCAAAAACAAGGTTTTAGGGCGCCAGTGGGTGAGTGGATTAAAAAAGATGAAGACTTTTTTTATGAGTCTGTGAGAAACTTCAACTCTTCGACACATTTATTCGATCCAAGTGTTCTAAGGAAAGTATTTTCTGGGTCTGATTATCAAAAGAAATGGTACCTTTCTAACCTTGCTAATTGGCACTTAAGTAGGACTTCCCGATGATTAATAATTGGAAAAAAAATACGGTTTATATATCGATTATGCAGATAAGCCTCTTATTGGTTAACTTTTTTCTAATTACAATAATTAGCCGAGAATATGGTGCTGAGGTATATGGCGAATATGCTTCTTCTAAAAGTCTCTCCGTATTGATTGGTACTGCTGCAGTAATGTCATTGGCTTTGGTTGTAACAAAAGTTTTGGCTCAAAAAAATGAAAATTCTAAATTAATGTTTCAAAATGCATATTCATTGATACTTAGAAATTTAATGATAGCTCTGATAATTTTGATACCTCTAACTTTACTTTTAAATAGAGACTTGCCAATGACGCTATTGTTCCTTATCGGATTTGTTTTTAATGAAATGATTCATGTAGCTTTGGCATATTATCAAGCTAAAGGCGATTTTGTAACAAGCTCAAAGCAAATAATTATTCGAACAATGATATATGGATTAGGAGCGTGGATTCTGGTTATGCAGGGATTTTCAATAATTTCACTAATTATATTCCAAGTTATGACATTAGTAACTTTTTTTGTTGTAGCACATTTTTCTATTCCAAAAAAAGATATCAAATTAAATTCAAATATTGACGTTAGAGATGATCTACAAGATTCTGGTAAAAAAATGGTTCTTACTACATTTTCAAGTGCATTAATTTCAGAATTAGACATAGTTTTATTGGGACTATTTTATTCTGGTTCTGTATTAGGTGTCCTAGCATGGGCTAGAAGAATTTTAGAAATAATTTTTCAACTCTTTGCTGCAAGCCTTGATATTTTATTTCCAGAGCTGTCGAAAGCAGGGAGCAAAAATGAAGTAAAATCAATTCGAAATAAGTTAATTTTTGTTTTCTACGGTTCTTTTATTATCCCAATTACTTACTTTCTATTTAGAGATCTTGGGAACACTATTTTTGTGACATTACTTGGAGAAGAGTTTGAAATGGTATCTGAGTATACATATCAAATATTGTTTTGTATTCCATTAATGGTTTGGTCTAGGATAAATATTATCTTTTCTAGAGCATTAAATTTTGAACTCAACTTAACAAAAACTATTATTTTTGGAGCAATTCTTTCTTATGTTACATATTTTGTAGTACATAACATTGGAAACAATCCTGCAGTTTATTCAATCATTATCTCACAAATTATCATTGCTGGATTAACTACGTATAGTTTTAGAAGGTCGTATGTTTAAAAACTTATTAACACTTTTAAAAAAAATAAAATACGAATTAACTTTTATATTAAAGTCAAGCTCTGAAAAAAATAGATATGAAGATTTAAAAAATTTTAGCTTGTTTCCCAGCATGTTGGATGATATCAAAAAAATATTTTGGCAAATTTCAGATGATGATACTATTCATAGCATCCCTTTTATTGTCTTTGGTAAGGACATAACTCCAAAAATAGATGAAACTTTATCACCATTTGATGATTTTTGTGATTTTAAATTTAATTCAAAAAAATTAAAACCAGCATATTTTAATAAAGCAGATGTAAAAGTTCCTTATGAAAAATCAAGATTTCAATTTTTGCAATTGATGATACATCCAAAAGGTGTTGACAGAAATATTAGACTTCCATATTTTGATATTCAAAATTTACCAAGAATATTTTGGAATAGTCCTATGGATGTTGCAATAAGGAATATAAATCTAATTTTTTATTATTTGCATTTTATTGCATCTGTTGACGATTCTGATGTAAAGAAATATTCCAGACCAGAAATACTAGAACAGATTGGAGATGAAGCAATAAAAGAACACTATGAATATATTATTAATAATCTAGAAAATACAGGGAATGTTGTTGGAAACCACTACCTAGTTGAGTTAACTTCAATTTTACTTACTTTGGCAAATTTCAAATTTGATGGCAAGGAAGAACAAGTTAAGTATTTCATTAATGAATTAGAGCTACAAATAAATGAACAATTTTATGATGACGGTACTAATTTTGAAAGCTCTACTCATTACTCAGCCTTTGTTACGGAGGCACTAATCATATGTAAGTTATCAATTGAAAAACTTGATAACAACCATCCAATAGTTTCTAAAATTGATCATATTATTAAGTCGAATAGATTCTTTTTGTCATTAATGATAAACAACAAAGAATTATCTCAAATAGGAGATAATGACTCCGGAAAGATATTCTATAAATTTCATGACGAACATAAGCCACTTCAAATTGATTGGCTAATAAATTTAATTGACAAAATTTATCAAAATAGTGAAAGTGAAATCGATACTTCAATTAAATATCTTGATAATCAAATAATTGAGGATTTGAATTTAGATTCTATGAATAAAGCGTCACACACAAAAATAAAAATTTTTAATGATGATTTTGTTTCTTATGGTTATAAACAATTTGGATTATTTATATGGAGAAATGAGAAAGAGTTTTTAAGTATTAGATGTGGCCCTATTGGACAAAATGGATATGGTGGACATGCACACTACGATCAGCTTTCAATTGAATGTTTTACAGACAATTCTTGGATTGCAAGAGACCCCGGAACCGGTACATACACTGACAATATTGAAACAAGAAATAATTTTAGATCTCTAGATTATCATTGGGGACCGAAACCAAATATTGCATTCCCAAAAGAAGATGAATTTGATTGTTTTAAGTTAAAGTACATGAGTGATGGGGAAGTACTTCAATTTGATAAAAATAATTTTCTTGGTTTCGCCGATTTCAATGGAAAAAGAATCTATCGAAAAATAACTTTTAATAATGGTGAAGTAAGTATTGAAGACTTTTCTAATGAGGTTGAATTGGAAGAATATATTTCATGGGGCGAACAAAATAACGGAACTAAAGTAAAGTTTTCTAATGGGTATAAGAGGGTAAGTTGAAAGTACAATACTCAAAACTTTTGCTTTATTCACTAGCAGCGTTTCTTGTTTTTGAAGGTCTAGATGCATATTCAGTAAACAATATCCCAATTTACTGGCTTGGTGTTTCATTTTTGTTGTTCGTATTCGTAGTTACCTATTATTTAGGCTTCAGAAACTCTAGTTATAATTTCGTTTCAATAAGAAATTGGGTATTGTACGGTGTCTTAATAACATTATTCCAATCAATTTTTAACGATGTAGTTTTGCCGAAATATGCGAGTACTACTTATGTTCAATATATAGGGCTCAGGCTTTTGAGACTTATATTTTTTCTTTTAGTAATTTATTGTCTTGATTACATACTTGAGAAATACAGTTTTGAACATATTTTAAAATTTTTTCTTGTTTCAAGTTTGTTCATTTCCATTTTATCTTTAATAAGTTATTTTTCTTATATTTATGGTTATAACGATTTTCCTAGAACGAGACCAGGTTCAGGTGGTTGGACTCAACCTATCGAAAGGGCATGTAATATTTTAAGAAATTATGGAACTTTTCGAGAACCTAGTTTTTTGGCAATATGGACTGTCCCTTTTATACCTTATTTTTTCTACATGGGTAAATTTAAAAAAATTTGGTATGTTCTATCCACAATCCCTATCTTAAGCATTGTTTTAAGCAGGAGCCTTACGGGGGTTATGGCTTTCTTAATCTCGTCTTTTATTGTTCTTTTAATCATTCTTCTTGTAAATAAAAAAATAGAATTTAATTTAATTGCTTTAATGGGTTTATTTATTTTTGCAGTATTTGCTTCCAGTATTTTTTCGTTTCAATTTCCACCAGATGATAATTATTGCTCTGAAGTAGTAGGAGATTGTGTTTGCTACACAGAAGACAGATTAGATGAACTAAAAAGTTCACGCAATGTTTCAGACGCAATTTTCGGTAGGTTTCAAGAGATAGCCACCCAAGGTCTTGATGCTTTCACTAACACTGCTTTTTTAATTGAGTACATTCAAAACCAGGGCTTCTCAGTATTTGGAGATGGTTATGGATATTCTAATATTACATTTTCATATGCTGCTGATGAAGCCTCAAAGCAGTTGCGAGATAATCAAATATTTTACAGAAATCCAGGTCAAGTGGTTTCGTTCAATAATTTATATGCCAATATATTGATGTCTACTGGATTAATCGGGCTTTTATGGTTCCTTTATATATTAATTGATATATTTAGAAAATTAGTTTTTAGAATTACACCTGTCCAGCCTTATGTATTGATAAGTTTTATTTCAATTTTATTTATGTATTCTTATCAAGCTGAGGAAATTGCAGCTCACTTAGCAATTGTTATTGCTTTTGCCCTGAATTTACAAAAAAATGAAAAATAAAAGAATCTTAATCGTAACACATCAGTTTTTGCCTTTTGTAAGCCCAAGAACAACTAGGTGGAGCTACTTAATTGATGAATTAGTTGGAAAAGGTAATAAGGTAACAGTTTTGTCCGGAACAAATCCTGAAAATATTGAGAAAAATTATGATGTTATATATTTTGGAAATAAAAAATTTTCAACAAATATTAGAAGAGTCAGACAAGAATCTAATGACTCGACTAACAGCTTATTTAAAAAAAATATTTATTCAATATTAAAGAAAATTTATCGATTTTTATTTAAAACTTTTTCTTGGCCTGATTATGCAATGTTTTGGGCAGTAACTATTTTTAGAAACAGAAAACGTATTAATGACAATTACGACATAATTATTTCAGTAAGTCTTCCATTTACTTCACATTTATGTGCATATATATTAAAAAAAAGAATACATGCAGATTGGTACATGGACATTGGTGATCCATTCACACTTAAAATTAATTCACCAGAAAATAATAAAATTATCTATTCGTTCCTTAATAAAATTTATGAAAGAAAATTTTACAAAATTGCATCAAAAATTATATTTACACACAAAGAAGTAGCTGAACTCCATGAAAACAAATTTAACATTGATAAATCAAAAATTGTTATAGGATATCCAATTGCATCTGTGAATGAACAAAATTTAAACATCGCAAGTAACTATAACTATAAAGTCACTCCAATTAAGATTGGATACTTTGGTGCCTTTACTAAATCTGTAAGAGAGCCAAATAATTATATAAACAATATAGTTAATCCATTTTTTGAAGATGTTGAACACAAATGGTATATAAATCAAGAATCCAAAAAATATTTTGCACCAATAAAAAAAACATCATTACACAAATTCATCGATATTGTTCAAAGAAAAGAAGCTCTTAAAATAATGGTTAATGAAATACATATTTTATTATCAATTGGAAATCTTAATAAATATCAGATGCCAAGTAAAGTAATTGAATATTTGTCTTTAGGCAAACCAGTTTTACATTATGCAGAGATTGAAGATGATCCAATATACAATTTTGAAAAATTATTTGATAACTTAAAAATAATAGATAGTAAAACTACAAAAAATGAAATTGAGATTTATATTGAGAATATTAAAGACAGAAATTTTGAATTTGATGTTGAAGTTTTTAACAATTATTTCTCTGCTTTAAAACTAGTAAATGATTTATCCTAAGTTCCAATTTTCATAATATATCGGTACATCACAGTAAACTTTTTCTAAATTTTTAATTGATTCATCTATTGCGTTGATAGCAGATGAATAATTTCCAAATTCGTATTTGAATATGTTTTCATTTTCTAGATTTATATACTCTAAATTTGGTACAACAACTTTTAATCCTAATTCAAGAGCTTCATATATCGGGAGTCCTACGGTTTCAAATTCGCTTGTATGAATATAGGTTGAATGAGATTTAAAAACTTGCATCAATTCATTCCTGTCCAAATCTTCAAGAACATTGAAATTATTTTTATATATTTCATTATTTGTTGATAAATTGATTACTGTAATTTTTTCATCGAATTTTGATGCTATTTCTCTAAGAAGTTCCTTCTGAAATTTAGGATTTTTATTTTTAATTTCTTCGTAAATAGTTACAAATCCTATATTTTCGCTTTGTCTAATTTTTTTAATCTCAAAAGAACCTATTATTTTGGTTTTGTACTGATTTGGAATTGTGTCTGCAACATGTTTTTGCTGAACAATTATTTCATCTGTAATTTTAAAAGTGTACTTGTAGGCAAGGTTTAAAGCAAAATTCCTCAAAGATGATAGAGGTTTTACTAGTGGAAGAATATTTTGTATTAATGTGTATGACTTTATTGTTGTTTTGAATCCAATATTTCCGAAATGGATAATGTAATCATATGAATTTATTTTTTCTAAAGTTTGTTTATCTAGAAAAAAATTTAAAAAAAGATGGTAAATTCGTTTTGTGTCAATGAATTTACTATCAAAATTTTTAATATACTTGTCTAAATCTGAATTGTCATAGAGCACATACAATGTATTACTCTTATTTTGAGATATGTAGTTGTTAATGACAGTGATTCCGCCTTTTGACTTAACCCCACATAAATTTATCACAATTTTTTTCATTGATTCAATAATAGTTAATAATTTGAATATTTATACCTACTATTATGGTGATGGTGACAGATAAAAAATTTGATACGGCGATGTTAGTTGGTGCAAGACCAAATTTTGTAAAAGTTGCTCCGCTATTAAATAAATTTGAAAAAAATAATTTAAATGTATTATTTATCCATACCGGTCAACATTGGGAAAAGAATATGTCTGAAGATATCTTTCGTGATTTAGGCTTGAGAGAACCAGATGTAAATTTAAATATACAAAATAAATCGATGAATCAACAATTAGGAAGCATGATTATTGAATTAGATAATTATCTAGATGATAAAAGTGTTGATAGTTTATTTGTTTTTGGTGATGTTACATCAACATTAGCTGGAGCAATCACTGCAAAAAATAATTCAATTAAGTGTTTTCACGTTGAAGCTGGTTTAAGATCTGGAAACTTAAATATGCCGGAGGAAAGAAACAGAATGATGGTTGATACAATTAGCGACAAGCTTTATACACCGTCAAGTGATGCTGTTGATAATTTAATTGAAGAAAATATATCAATTGAAAAAATAAAAAATGTAGGAAATATTATGATTGACACACTTATAAGAAATTACGATGAAATTGTATCTGAAGATAATTTTGAACCATCAGAGTTTTCAATCGATAGAGACTATTTTGTACTAACTTTACATAGGCCTACCAATCTGAGTGATCGAAATTTAGAGATTATTTTTTCCGGAATCTCTGAATTTACAAATAATCATGATGTCTTAATCCCTGCCCATCCGAGACTGAAAGATTTTGTAGATAAAAATAAAATTGATACATCTAAATTTAAAGTAATTGAGCCACAACCATATATTAAATTTTTAGGCTTAGTTTACAATTCTGAACTCTGTTTAACTGATTCAGGAGGTCTTCAAGAAGAAACTACATTTTTAAATAAAAAATGTTTAACGTTAAGAGAGGAGACTGAGAGACCTATCACTGTTTTAAAAGGAACAAATAAAGTGATTGGAGTAAATAAAAATATTTTAAATGAAATTAATGAAGCTTTAAATACTAAACTTGCATCTCATGAAGAAATAGAACTATGGGATGGAAATACATCTGAGAGGATTTTTGAGGATTTCATTGGAAAATAAAGAAGATTTCGAATTTGAATTGGGAGTCGTTGGGCTTGGTTACGTTGGCCTGCCATTAGCTGTCGAGACAGCAAACAACAATTTAAATGTAATAGGTTATGACATAAATTCTGAAAGAGTTGAAAACATCAATAAAGGCAAGTCTCCAATAGAGGATATTTCCGATAATGAGTTATCAAAATCATTAAAGTATTTTCAATCGACCACAGATAGTCAAAAGCTTTCGAAATGTAAAGTTATTGTCATAAGTGTGCCAACCCCTCTGACCGATTATCAACCGGATTTATCTTACGTTGTAAACGCTGCAAAAACTGTCGGAGAAAATCTTGTTAAAAATCAAGTAGTAATTCTGGAGTCAACCACTTACCCTGGGACTACTGTAGAAGTTTTAATTCCAAATTTAGAAAGTAAGTCAGGATTGAAAGCCGGTGAAGATTTTTTTGTTGGGTATTCACCTGAGAGAATTGATCCCGGCAATGAGGTATGGAAATTCAAAAACACACCGAAGGTCATTAGCGGTATCAATGATATTTCTACCAAAAAAGTTCAATCTTTTTATGATTCAATAATTGATAATACAGTTCTTGTGAATGGAACAAAAGAAGCTGAAATGGTCAAGTTGCTCGAAAATACTTATAGGCATGTCAACATTGCACTGATAAATGAATTAGCAATGCTATGCAAAATGCTGGACATTGACATTTGGGAAGTCGTTAATGCTGCTAAAACAAAACCCTTTGGTTTTGAATCTTTCAAACCTGGACCAGGTGTTGGTGGTCATTGTATACCAGTTGATCCTGAGTATTTATCTTTCAAAACTCGCCAAATAGGAAAACCGGTACGCTTTGTGGAATTAGCACAAGAAATAAATAATTCCATGCCTTCATATGTAGTTAAACAAGTGAATGAAATTTTAAATAATAATAAAAAAATACTTAATAATTCAAAAATACTTTTGATGGGTGTTGCATATAAAAAAGATATAAGTGATATGCGAGAATCGCCTGCCATTGATATTGCTGAGTTACTTTTGGATAAAAATGTTGATTTATCGTATTACGACCCCCACGTTGAGGATTTTAAAGTCTCTAACACATCAATAAATAAAGAGACAAGGTCCGAATCTTTTGACAATTACGATATGATTTTGGTACTTACACCACATTCTGATTTTATGAGTTTAGAATTTGATAAACTAAAAACTATAATTTTTGATACAACTGGAAGTGACTTTATAGATAGCACTGAAAGGATATAACATATCAATTAAATTCGACACTCTTCCAAATACAATAAAACTTCTTGGTAATGAGTTGGGTCATGTAATCAAACAGCAAGCTGGTACAAAGTACTATAAGATAGTCGAAGAAATAAGGCTTAATTCAAAAAATTATAGAGCAACTAAAAATGAGAAATATTTAAATGAAATTTTTAAACTATTAAAAAATCTCAAACCTGAAGAAATATATGTAATTACAAAGTCATTTACAATATTTTTCTATTTGTCAAATATAGCTGAACAGGTTTTTCGTGAACATTTTCTTGAAATTAAAAAAATTAAAATTAAATCTTCTGATAAAACGAGTCTAACTTTTTCTCCTGTATTTACTGCACACCCCACTGAAAGCTCTAGACAATCAACTTTAAAAAAAATATATAAAATTGGAGAGATCATTGAAAAGAATAACTCCAAGGACATGGCTGAAATTAATAGCCTAATCGCTCAACTTTGGTACACACGGGATACAAGATCTTCAAAACCAAATCCACTAGATGAAGTTAAATCATTAATTTTCTATTTAGACATTTTATACAGAAATGTTTATAACGATCTTATCTCAGATCAAGACATTTCTAATGGCAGCTCTAATTTTAATATTAGTTTTGGTTCTTGGGTTGGAGCAGATAAAGATGGTAACCCATATGTAACCACAAAAGTTACCAAAGAAGCATTAAAGATATACTCAAATCAAATAATTAGTATTTATAAAGAAAAAATTATTGAATTGTCAGATGATTTTAGTGTTTCAACAAATTTTGTTGACTGTCCTGAACATTTACAGAGAAGAATTAAAAATTACTCAATTTTATTGAAAAAAGAATTTGAACATTATTCTAAAGTAAATTTCGACGAACCGTTTAG
>ENA-OSEY01000355-OSEY01000355.1-marine-metagenome-genome-assembly--contig:-NODE-355-length-33879-cov-6.509023_pt1 | contig 33879 bp, 23 predicted proteins | sample MGYA00248465_ERZ534230 | MGnify/ENA primary metagenome ERZ534230 (study PRJEB26409, sample SAMN06344110) | marine metagenome | isolation source: Sea water from surface | place: Atlantic Ocean:Southern... | reverse complement strand
TAAGTATTCTTGAGGTTGGATTAGGTACAGGTCTCAACCTACTTCTCACTCTCAAGTTTGCAAAGAAGAATAATCTTAAAATACATTACCACGCTATTGAACCCTTCCCCTTGGATAATTCCATTTTAAAAAAATTAGATTTTAATAACAAGCTCGAAGGATTTGACAAAAAAATATATGAAAAAATTCATCACCCAAAAAATCTGAAGCCAGTCAAACTATCTGAAAACATTTCTTTTACCAAAAGCATAACACGATTAGAACAGATTTCATTTGAGAAAGAGAAGTACGATCTTGTTTTTTTTGACGCGTTTGCTCCAAGTAAACAACCAGACATATGGAGTAAAGAAAATTTCAAATTAATAAAAGATGCGATGAAGACCTCAGGTGTGATAGTGACTTACTCATCATCTGGCAAACTAAAAAAGATACTGAAGGAGTTAAAATTTGAAATCGAAATCCTACAAGGTCCTAAAGGAAAAAAAGAAATGACTAGGGCAACAAAATAGCTTACCACTCTCTGTTATAAAGCTCAATCTTCTCCAGTTCCTCCTCATCAAGAGTATTCCCCATGCCGTGGACTGCCGAAATATTAAAAAATCCAACTACAGGAAAACTATTATCATTAACTACTTGCAAGTTAGTAGGGACATTAGAAAGAGATACAGCAAACAACTCACCAAATCCACCAGGTCTATTAATTTGTATGCTTGTCTTATTTAAGAAATCAAAAGCTTCATAGGTTACGGAATGTATCTCAACATATATCGAGTCCCCCTTGTTAAATGGTGAGATAAAGTCCCCATCGTCGTCTGTTTCAAACCTTGTTATTCCTCTTCTTATTGGGGGTATAAATGGTATGCCATCAATTACTGCTCCCTCAGACGAGGCACCAGCATCTATACAAGTTATTATGTCATCTAAATCATTTTGGTAGATTCCATTTACGTATGACTTGATCCAATACGCATCACCAATTCCCGCCTCCTCCCTTGACCAAAATTCTGCGTAGTATGAACCTTCCGGAAACTGACCTTTAACAAAATTAACACTGTCAATTGTTGAGGTTCTATTCATAGTAGACTCTGCAATAATATCTTTTCCATCATGTTGAATATTTAAAGTGTAGGAAGAGCCCACATCACCTAAATTACTTTTTAAGTTAGTTGGCTGCCAAACATACTCACCCGGTACCGACTCAATAAAATCGAATACATTTCCTAGGTTATCGCTAACCTGTACAATGGCTCCACTAACTGAAGGTGATGAGGTAGAATCTAAGTAATCTTGAGTGGAAGATAATATTATCTTTTGCTCCTCATTTAAATTATTTAACCAAGCGTCAACAACGAGAATGGGATCATTTGTAGGAAGTTCAGGTGTAATTATATCTTCACATGATATTAAAATTAATAACAGAAATGGGAGTAAGGTATTTCTCATTAGAACTTAAAATTATATGTTATCGATGGGACAAATGATCCAATAATTGATAGCCTCGTAACCTCTCCTGGAACAAAATTCTGAGAGACATTCGACTTACCTTGAGAGAAATATATTGAGAAAGGATTTCTCCTGTTATAAACATTATAGATACCAATGACGGTTGAGCTTTCATTTTTTCTTTCCTTACCATTTCTCTTAAACTCCTTGCCATTTATAGTAACAGAAAAATCTAGTCTGTGGTAGTCAGGTATCCTGAACTGATGTCTCGATCTGTCCGCGTTATGTGGAATGGCAAAACCCTGTATTACATATTTTGAGGATGGAAAAGTAACTGGGGTCCCAGTGAGGTAAACAAAGTTTCCGGATAACTGAACTCTCTTATTAATCTTATATGTTGAAGTTATCTTGATATTGTGTGTCTGATCGTATCTTGTCGGATACCATTCAAAGTTATTTATTCCATCTATTTTAAGCTCAGACTTACCGTAGGAGTAACTTATCCAACCATTAAAAGTACCTCTGTTTTTTCTTAGTAATAACTCTAATCCATAAGCTCTACCTAAACCACTTAAAAGGTCTCCCTCAAAATATTTATTGATAAGTAAGTCAGCTCCGTCAATGTAATCAATCTGATTTTTCAAATCCTTATAATAGACTTCCAATGAGGTCTCAAATAGATTGTTATTAAAATTTTTAAATAAACCGAATACATATATGTCTCCTGACTGAGGTTTTATATTATTTGTACTTGGAGTCCATACATCCAAAGAGCTTGATGCCGCAGTATTAGAGAGGAGATGAATATACTGAGTCATTTTATTGTAGCTGGCTTTAATAGAAAAAGAATTAGAGGGCTGGAAATTTACTGATACCCTTGGCTCTATGCTGGAATACGTTTTTATTGATTCAGATCCAGTAACTTGTGTCTCATTTGTCAGTTCTTTCCTAAGTCCAGGGGTGCCCTCACTTGAGAAATTGTATTTGTATCCAGGCCCGTAATAAGAGTAGTATGAACCACGAAGACCATATGAAATTGTAAGATTTGAAATTTTTTGTTCATTTCCTATATATACTGATCCCTCAAATGCATACTTGTCTGGAAGGGTAATATCTGTGATCTCACCTTCGCTCACTCCAATTGCGTTGGCTGGTTCAAAGCTATATCTTATAAGTTCAGCACCGAGAGATAGTTCGTTATCCGTATTAATGAAATAGCTAAACTCAGGTTTGAAGTTTACGGTTTCTATCCTTGAGTCCCACTCAAATTTATTCATGTCGTCACTCCCAAAAGCTAACTGATAATCGTAGTTACTATAGATAAGTGTGAAGTTGGAGAATAGCCTGTCATTAAATAAATGATTCCATCTTAAAGTACCTGTCCTATTTCCCCAGTTAAAACCCTGTCTCTCGTCAAACATAAAAATATCTCTACCTAGATAACTTGAGAGATAAATTGTGTTTTTGTCATTAATTTCAAAGTTAGCCTTAGCCGTCACATCGTAAAAGTTTAACGCTGCACCGTCATCCAGAAAACTAGAATTATTTAGGAATGGTCTAAACAATATATCTGCGTATGATCTCCTGAGAGCAAGTATAAAGGATGACTTATCTTTCACTATTGGCGACTCAAGAGTTAGCCTACTAAAAATTGAACCAATACCCCCAGAAACAGATGTCTTTTTGCTGTTACCATCTTTCATCCTGATGTCAAGTATAGAAGAAATTCTTCCGCCATATCTTGAAGGGATACCCCCCTTATAAAGCTTCAAATCCTTAACTGCGTCAGGATTGAAAACAGACAAGAAACCTAGAAGGTGAGAAGAGTTATAAACTGGAGCTTCATCCAAGAGAACAAGGTTCTGTCCAACTGACCCCCCACGTACATTAAACCCAGAAGCACCCTCTCCCACTGAACTTACTCCGGGCAATAACTGTATTGCTTTTATTATATCATTTTCCCCTAGGAAAGTAGGTATTTCAGCTACCTTAGAAATATCAAGTTTGCTCGTACTCATCTCAATACTGCTGACGTTATAGTCTTCAGCCACATCACTTACAACAACGTCCTGCAGCTGTATGTCAAGACTAATTAGCTCAATATCTAACTTTTTATTAGCGTCGAGAGATACAGTTGTGCTTAACGACTCATAACCTATATATCTAAAATCAACAGTATACTCTCCTTCAGAAAGAGTTAGGGAATAGAAACCATATGCATTTGTTACAGTACCTGATTTTAATTCATTTACGTAAACTGTAGCCCCAATAAGAACCTCACCGGTCTCTGAATCATTCACGTAACCATTTAAAGTAAAGCTATTCTGTGAGAATAAAAGCTTAGGCGTAAATAATAGAAATAAGATTAGTAGTTGTAAATATTTCATACACGATATATAACGAAAAATAGAAATGTGAGTTATTTACTAAGTATATCTTTGAAGATAATCTTTGAGTGATCCCTAGAGTTTTCAATAAACCATTTATTTGTCTTTAGGCCTCCGCAGATCACTCCAGCTAGATATATTCCTTCGACATTAGTCATCATAGTATCAGGATTATGGATGGGTGTTTTATACTCATCCTCTCCAATTTCAATACCTATTTTTTCAAGGAATCCAAAGTCTGGCTGGTAACCCGTCATCGCAAGAACAAAATCATTCTCTAGAGTAACATCACCTTCGGGCGTACTTATAATGATACTGTCCTCTGTAATTTTCGTAATATTAGAATTGAAGAAAGATTTGATAGAACCCTCTTTAATTCTATTTTCTACGTCAGGCTTTACCCAGTACTTTACTGACTCACTAAGACTAGGCTCTCTTACTATCATAGTCACCTCCTTTGCACCCTTTCTATACGTCTCTAGTGCGACATCAACTGCTGAATTAGCAGCACCCACAACCGCTACATTCATCCCGAAGTATGGATGAGGCTCGTCATAATAATGTTTTACTTTTGGTAGATCTTCACCTGGCACATTGAGCTTGTATGGGAGGTCGTAAAAACCTGTTGATAATATTATTTTTTTTGCTGAGTAATTTCCTTTGGTAGTCTTAATCTCAAAAATATCTTCCTTTAAAATCTCCTCTACCTCCTCATATAAATTTATGTCAAGCTCCCAAGAAGATACTACCCTCCTGTAATACTCAAGCGCCTCGGACTTAGTGGGCTTAGCATTATGTGATATAAATGGCACTTCACCAATTTCAAGTTTGTCAGAAGTGGAAAAGAATGTCATATTTTTTGGGTAGTTGTAGAGAGAATTTACAAGACAGCCCTTGTCTATAACAACGTATGAGAGTTTATTTTTCTTTGCCTCAATTGCACAACATAATCCGATAGGGCCAGCACCTATGATAACAACGTCCAACATCACTTAATAATTTTAAATTTTAATTCCATTGGGTCAAGAATATTGAGTAAATCTTCTATAAAGGTTGAGTTATAGAAAGACATGATATTATCTTTTCTCTCCTGAGGTGTGCCTTCAGGAAAGCACTCGTAGAAAAGATCTGCTACTCTGTCAACTAAAATTTTATTCTGATCTTTCTGTGATTTTATAAATCTTTTCTCAACTTGAGTTAACATTTTCTCAGTCTTCTTGGCATTGGCTAGGACATGGGGAGACATTGTCTTGTCTACAGACTTATATTTCGATGCGATTAAATCAAACTGCTCTCTAATATTTTTAATTTCTGACGAAAAATTTTTATCCCCATCTTCTAAAACACCCAGTGATTTTTTTTCAATATTATTTTTTCCACTAAATATATCTTGAAGATCAAGTCCATATTTATCTATCGTCTTTGTAGACTTATTGGATATGATAAGTACTGAGTCTCTTGGAACGATTACAGGAAACTCTTCATCATATTTCTTAAAAAACTTTCTGAAGCTGAGCCAGTAGACTACCTCTGCAGGTCCACCGATATATGCTACGTTTGGCATAATCATCTGCTGGTAAAGACAGCGCATCACAACATTTGGGCTAAACCTCTCTGGATTGTTATTTATTTCATTCTCCATCTCCTCTTTGGTGAAGGTAATATCTGATTCTCTGACAATGAATTTATCTTTTACAGACTCAATCCTCTCTCTTAAACCTTCCCTCATATAGAAGAAATTAATTTTTCTTACGTACACATCGGATTTTTTTTCTGACGAATCTTCTACCTTAGATATAGTATTATCAAATACATCACTTCGCATCAATTCTTTCACGCTTGCTTTAAGAGCTTTGGAGTCAGGATCAAAAACTACAAGCCCGTAACTTGAGAAAAGTGTATTCATGTATTTTCTCACCGCCTCTGAGAGGGTACTACTTGTTGAGTAGGCATCTTCAAATATTTCAATCGAGTCAGGAATTATACTTGCTAATTTCTTTATTGAACTTGGGTCAATTCCACCAACAGCACCTGATGGATTTATATCCCACTCGTACGTCTTCCCTTTTGAGAAAAACGTTTTAATCTCATCAAAATCGTGGTCTTCAGACGCCATCCAGTATACTGGAATAAAGGTTTTGTCAGAGTACTTAGCGTTTAATTTTTCAGCAAGTTTTATTGTGGATATTACCTTGTAGATAATATAAAGTGGTCCGGAAAAAATATTTAGCTGATGACCTGTGGTTACGGTATAAGTATTTTCCCTTCTTAATGCATTTATATTTTTACTAACGATATCTGCAATTTCTATATCACCATACTGGCTAGTGATTGCATCACTTAAATTTTTTCTAGAATCAATAGAGCAATTTATATTATTAGCTACCCTCTCTATATTATCGTAGGTAGGATAGTAAGGCTCTTCTTTATGTTTATCTATGAACTCACAAAATTTTTTTGAGAACAAATTTGTCTTACTAAATTCAATACAATGTGCCTCCATTAGTCTACCTTACCGATTAAATCGTACTCTTTGGAGTCCGTTATTTTTACATCATAGAAATCCCCTACTCTAAGGTGCATCTCTTTTGATGGAATTATCACCTCGTTATCAACTTCTGGCGAATCCTGCTCTGTCCTTCCGTAATAATTGTTAGCATCAACCCTGTCAACTAGTACCTTAACTGTTTTGCCAACTTTATTTTTATTTTTCTCAATAGATATTTTCTGCTGTAGGGCCATAATCTTATTTGATCTTGACCTCTTGACCTGCTCAGGGACGTCGTCCTCTAGCTTGTGTGCCGAGGTTCCCTCCTCGTGAGAGTAGGTGAAGATTCCAAGCCTATCAAACTGCGACCTCTCAACAAAGTCATACATCTCCTGAAAGTCTCTTTCTGTCTCACCGGGATGACCTGCAATGAGAGTGGTCCTAAGAGCAATTTCTGGATTTATGTCTCTTATATTTTTGATGAGCTCGTCGGTCTTCTCTCTTGTTATGCCTCTTTTCATAATCTTTAGCATATTGGTCGAGCCGTGTTGAAGCGGAATATCTAAGTAGTTACAAATGTTATCCCTCTCTCTCATCACCTCAATGATATCCATTGGAAAGCCAGCAGGGTAAGCATAATGTATCCTTATCCAGTCTAGACCTTCGACGTCAGAAAGTTTTTTTAGTAGCTCTGACATTGCTCTTTTCTTATAAATATCTATCCCGTAATAGGTCGAGTCCTGTGCTATAAGCATGATCTCTCTGACTCCGTTTCTTATAAGATTCTTTGCCTCAAGAATAATCTGGTCAATGGGCTTTGAGATGTGTCTACCCCTCATGAGTGGTATCGCACAGAATGAGCACGGTCTGTCACAGCCTTCAGAAATTTTTAGGTATGCATAGTGAGAATCCGTAGTAATAATCCTATCACCTAAAAGTTCGTTCCTGTACTTGGCTTCAAAATTTTTGAGTAACTCAGGCAGGTCTCTGGTACCGTAAAATCCGTCAACTTCCGGAATATCTGTCTTCAGATCATCTTTATACCTCTCGGACAGACATCCCGTGACATATAGTTTTTTTATTATTCCATCCTCCTTCTCCTTGGCATGTTTAAGTATGGTGTCAATTGACTCCTGCTTAGCCTTGTCAATGAAGCCACACGTGTTGATAATAACTATGTCTGGATTGATGTCTTCCCTCTGGTGGAATACATCTTTCTTATTTCCCTTGAGCTGGGTCATGAGGACCTCGGAGTCTACCAAGTTCTTGGCACAACCTAAGGTTACAATATTTATTTTTTCTTTTGCTTTCGTCTGCATAGTATAATACGAGATGCAAAATTAACGAATATATACCACTTGTAGTTGTAATTACTACTGTGAGGACTTAACGATATTGAATATGACTCTCTTCTCAGACTTATCTTCAACTACTTCTATGAGGTAGGATCCGTTATTATACCTTCCCATCTCTAACTCTAGTTGATCAGAAGGGACAGATTTCTGTTCAAGAACTCTACCCAATTTATCTACTAACCTGAGGTGGTACGTTCCAGTTGGATCTCCTCCTTTAAATAAAACTTTGTCGTATGTCGGGTTAGGATATGCAACCATGTCTAAGACCATTTCATCCTCCAAAGAGGTAGGGAAAAGGTCAACCATAAGAGGTTGATGGAAACCCTGTGTTAAATTGGTATTTTCATTCTGCAAAGTAGCAACCAAAGTCTCGCCAAGGGTCCAGCTAATAATAAAATTATTACCAGTTGATGTCTTTCCAGCAGACGAAATTATCGTCTGGGAGTAAACGTTAACAGAAAAGAATAAAATAAAAAATAAAAGTACGTATCTCATATTTCTTAACTAATCAGTTTTCAAGTTTTGACTCTAGGTCCTTGATCTCAGACTTTAACCTTTCGATTTCATCTGAAAGTTCTTGAACAGCCTTAACCAAAGGTACGACAAGTTTTCCGTAATCCATCGTGAGTGTCTCCTCATCAGTGTAGGGATTGTTGAAAGTTCTTATCAAACCGTATGGATCCTTGGAGTCTTTACTAAGCTCCTGAACTTCTTGAGCTATAAACCCTGCGTCCATTGAATCATCAGATTTCCAGTTCCACGTCACTGGATTTAATTTGTTAATGTAAGACAAACCATAGCTTACTAGAGGTTTGATTAATTTTTTAAGTCTTTCGTCAGATGCCTGAGCAATAGAACCAGCATAAATTGTCACGTTAGCACTTCCATCTCCAATTGTAAGAGAAGTGACACTTGAGTTTCCAAGCTGAAATGCATTACTTCCAGCAACCGCTGCCTGGTAACCTATTGCTGTTGAGTTACTTCCTTGCGGAGTAGAAGCTTGCTTTTGTGCTGTGTGACCAATAAAGGTATTGTTTCCACCTTTATTATTTTTACCAGCCTGGTATCCTATAGCAGTTATCCTTGGCTTATCAACCATAACTGCACTACTTCCAGCAGTCCCTGCCTGATATCCAACAACTGTATTCGAATGTCCTGTCGTATTATTTGCAAGAGCATAATAACCAATTGCAACATTACCATCAGCTGTCGTATTATTCACCATGGCATTTGATCCTAAGGCAGTATTATTCTCTCCAGTATTATACCTAAGAGATTGATTACCAACTGCTGTGTTTTCATCACCAGTAGTAACGGTTTCTAATACTTCCATACCAATTGCAGTATTTCTATCTCCAGTAGTAAGACTTTTTAGAGCATTTGTACCAATACCAACACTATATGCTGCATTACTTGTACCACTTGGTGTGGATCCAATAAAATATGAACTATTTTCTACTGAAACATCACTAAGTCCATTTAGACTTGATGCTCCACCGGCATTATCCAATTGTGTCTGAATATTTGACGTTACCCCGTCAAGGTAGTTAATTTCAACAGTAGTTGATGTAACCCCGTCAAGGATATTAAGCTCTGCAGCAGTAGCTGTAACTCCATCAAGGATATTAAGCTCTGCAGCATCAGCAGTAACTGCAGTACCTCCAATATTTAGACCCCCAGCATAGAGTGTTGCTCCAGAGTCGTCCGAAGCATAAACCGCTGTTACACTACTATTACCAAGTGTAACAGAATTATTTGCTTTTCCGATGGCTCCCTTTCCTATTACAGTCCTATTATTTGCTCCAGCTAGATTAACTGCGGAACCAGTTCCAATAAGCGTATTATTGCTTCCACCGATAATAGATTTCTTAGTTGTTCCATCGTTACCAGTACCAGCGTTTGAACCAATTAAGACGTTGTATCCACCATTCGTTATCGCTCCCCCTGAATTATACCCAACAACTGTATTTTGAGTACCAGTCTTAATAGCATCACCAGCAGTCGAACCAACAGCCGTATTTGAATTCCCGGTAGTTACTGTTGTCAAGGCATTGTAACCTACTGCAGTTCCGTTGTCAGCAGTTGTAATTGCATCTAATGATGTGGAACCAACAGCAATATTGTAATCGCTTTCAGTTATACCAACCTTAGCAGTGTTCGCTGTGATAGCAGAAGCTTGTGCAGTAGTGATACCTGTCTTAGCATCTAACTGATCCTGTATAGATGACGTCACTCCGTCAACATAATTTAACTCCGTAGCATTTGCAGATATGGTTACTCCATCTAAATTTAATCCAGCAGCATAGATTACTGCGCCAGCATCTTCTGCAGCATAGACTGCAGTTACACCTTCGTTTCCTAGTGTTACCGTGTTATCACCTTTTCCAGTTGCGCTATAGCCTAAAACTATCTGATTACTTGCGGTTGCAGAACTTGGTTCTGATCCTGTACCCAATAATAAATTATTAGATCCAGTTGTAATAACATCTCCTGTATTACTTCCAATAGAAATATTTCTAATACCAGTAGTCGCGTTTGATAAGACACTATAACCGATACCTATATTATGAAAACCAGTAGTTAACCCACCAGCAGCAGCAAATCCAATTGCCACATTATAATCACCAGAGGTATTAGAATACATTGTGCTCCTTCCTAAAGCAACATTTGCACCACCATCAGTAAGAGCCTTTAATGATCCATCTCCAATAGCAGTATTACTTGATCCAGTAGTTAAAGCAGTCAAAGCATCATACCCAACAGCTGTATTGCCCATAGCACTAGTAATAGCATCTAACGCAGTGGTTCCGATTGCAATATTTTGCTGAGCAGTATTTGTAGTTGTTCCACTTGGATCATTTCCTATATAAAGAGAATTGCTCTCAATAAGAGCATCTGAAAGATCAGTAATATTTGATGCACCTCCGACATCACTTGCCAACTTTGCAGCTGTTATTGTACCGTCAACTATTTTAGCACCTGTTACCGCGTCATCTGCGAGTTTGGCTGTAGTTATAGCACCGTCAGAAATACTTCCTTCAGTAACACCAGCTGATATTGTACTACCAGAAATGGTAATTCCGCTTCCAGCTGTTAGTGTCGCCTGCTTAGCATCTAGCTGTGTTTGTACATTAGATGATACACCGTCAAGATACCCTATTTCTGTACTAGTAACACTTGAAGATATGATTTTCCCATTTGAATTAGATATAAGAGCTGTGTTATTTTTGAGGCCATATCCATCTGCATGGTTGTAATAGTATATTTTATCATTATCTCCATCAAACCAAAAAGCAAATGTAGTCGTGGTACCCTTTGCACCGTAAGCAACATAACCAACTTGGTTAGAGAAATCATGTTTAACTTCATATGGCCTACTATCATTCGATATTTGTTCAGAAAATATAACTGAAGGATCAAAAGAGCTACCAGAATAAGTAATTATTTTATATGATCTTGTCGATTCATCATCAATATCAAGATTTAACTGACTATTTCCTTTTTGATCAAATCTTTCAAAGTCACTAGATCCGTCTTTATTAACATCATGTGGTCTATTTTGATTATTAAGTGTGTAACTGCCAGTCCAAGGTAAATCAGCTAGTGTGGAAACTGCACCAGTATTAGATTCTAATTTAGCATCTAGCTGTGTTTGCACATTAGATGATACACCGTCAAGAAGATTAATAGCAGTTGCCTGTGCAGTTGTTATACCTGTCTTAGCTGTATTAGCTTCTATCGCTGAAGCTTGTGCAGTAGTGATACCTGTCTTAGCATCTAACTGATCTTGTATTGAAGACGTTACTCCATCAAGGTAATTAATTTCTGTTGCATTTGGCTTTACTGTTGTGCCTCCAAGTTTTAACCCAGCAGCGACTACAACAGCTCCCTTATCTTCAGCCATCCATACTTCTGTAACACTCCCGTTCCCAAGAACAACGGTGTTATCTGATGTTGCATTTGCTCCTGCACCGATAGCAGTCCTGTTCTTTGCCGCTGCCTGATCAGTACCAGAGTTGGCATTGTTACCAATGAATGTATTTGATGAACCTCCGACAATATTACTTCCTGAGGCATTACCCACAGCGACGTTGTATTGGCCTGATGTTACTTTTTTAAGTGAGTTGTAACCAACTCCTACATTACTGCTTCCTGCAACTACAGCGGTTAATGCGTCGTTTCCGACGGCAGTGTTGTTATCACCACTTTTTATTGCAGCCATAGCGTCAACTCCGAAGGCGGTATTGTTTAATGCCTTATTCGTTCCAGAGTTGAGAGCTGAGTAAGATGATTTTCCTACAAGTATGTTATCTGTTCCGGTAGTAACTGCCCCAGTTTTAGCATCTATCTGACCCTGAATACTAGATGTTACACCTTTCAAATAGCCAACTTCATCACCAGAGACGTCCTCTAATTTAGCAGTGTTTGCCGTTATGGCACTAGCCTGAGTTGATGAGAGGCCAGTCTTTGCAGTATTTGCTGTTATAGCATCTGCCTGAGCAGTCGTGATACCAACCTTAGCATTGTTAAGATTAATTGCGGCAGCCTGTCCTTCAGTAATTCCCACCTTGGCAGTATTCGCAGTGATTGCAGCAGCCTGTTCTGTTGTTATACCAACCTTTGCAGAATTTGCTGTTATTGCACTAGCCTGAACTTCAGTAATTCCGACCTTAGCTGAATTAGTAACAATGGCATTTGCCTGAGCTGTGGTAAGTGAATTTTTTGCGCTATTATCAACTATAGCCTGAGCCTGAGCTGGAGTGAGACCATTTTCTGCGTAGTAGGCATAAGGAACGCTTTGCATCCTCTGAGAATCGAAGACCTCTCCATTAATAGATACTACAAGGTCGTATTTTCCTCCCCAAGAGATTGAGCTGAAGTCGTCGTTAGTATCTCCCTCACCGATGACGACATTGATAAGACCAAAAGCGTTAGTCTTGACAGAATGCGATTCGGTGTAGAAAGCAGTGCTTCCTGCTGCTATCTCAACCTTCATTATAACCGTCTGGTTAACAAGAGGGTTGCCGTTAGCATCTCTAACTACAGCCTGGTAGTTAAATCCTCCGTTTGAGTATGCTTGAAAAAAAGTAAATAATAGTGTGAATAAAAAGTAAAATCTTTTCATGATTAAGTGGTTAGTATTAAAAATAAGGCGCCAACAGAGTTAAAATCTGAGAAAATAACAGAGTTGAAAAATTAATTTAGAAAAAATCTGAAGAAAGCCAAAAGAAATAATAATAATTCTAAGGATATAAAATACTTAGTGTCTCACTAAATGGTGTAGGAGAATAGTTTAAGGTTGAAATTGATTTAGAGAGATCAAAACCTGTTGTCAGAGGTCTCTTTGCGGCCTGGTTTAGGTCTGATGTCTTCACGTGATTTATTAAAGAATTGTCTAGAGAGAAATGTTCAGCGATAGTATTTCCTATGTCGAGATAACTCATGTGTTTCTCTCCAGAGATATTAAAAATTCCTTTGGCTTTTTTTTCTGCAGCGCTTATGCATGCTCTTGCGAGATCGTCTACATACGTTGGCATCCTGACCTGATCACTTACTAGATTAACCTGCTCTCCTTTTTCCAGTTTTTCTTTGACAAAGGTTACGATGTTATGTCTCTCGTGCATCCCATAAACTAGTATTGTCCTTAGAATTGATGAGGATACGCTTGATGATAAAATTACTTTCTCACCAGCAAGCTTACTCTCCGCGTAGAATCCTTGAGGCGACGGCTCATCGTCCTCAGTATAAATACCTCCCACTTTTTTTCCATCAAATATATAATCTGTTGATATATGTACAAGGTGAATTCCATAATTATCACAAGTATTTACAAGATTTTTTACTCCTTCAACATTTACTTTCCAGCACTTATCCCTTTCAACCTCACAATTGTCTACATTAGCCATGGCCGCAGAATTTATTATGGCATCGGGCCTAAATTCTTCGACAACTTTTTCTATTGATTCATTGTCAGTTATATCAATAACATGGGATGCTATACCTCCAAGACTCCATGATGTATTGATGTGCTCATGATCTGAATTAGTTAGTAGTTTATGAATTGCATTACCTACAAGACCATTTGAACCTGTAACGAGGATCTTCATTACTCTGGATAGTTATAGCCGTACTTTTTAGTTATCTCCTCTTTCCTAATTCTATCAACCTTGAAGGTCATGGGGATATCTTCAACTGGTTTATCAGCCTGACCAGTCTGGACAGATGCAATCTTATCAATTATATCCATTCCTTCAACGATCCTCCCAAAAACTGTATACTCCCCGTCAAGGTGTGGTACTCCGCCGACAGTTGTGTAAGCTTTCACCCTCTCCTCAGGTATGTCTCTAGATGTCTTAATGCCAAGTTTCTCTACATCATCTCTTAGCGATATGGCAAGTTTCTGTGTCTCAGCGGGATTTGATTGGGCCACTATAAACTTTTCTCTTACATCAGAATACTTTTCGTCCTGAAGCAGTGTTCTTACACCACCGTATAGAGCATTTATGTCTAGAGTTAGTTCATCAACCGAATATACCTTACCCTGAACAATATAGAATTGACAACCACTAGATTCCTTCTCTGGATTTACATTATCTCCCATCCTTGCTGCGGCTATCTCTCCCTTCCTATGGAAAAGATTAGGATTTATTTCTGCAGGAATAGTATAGTCAATAACTTCTTCGTCATTAATTAGGTTTACATCTCCTCCCTGGATCATGAAGTTCTCAATTATTCTGTGGAAGATGGTTGAATCAAAATCACCTGACTCGCTGAGTTTTATAAAATTTTCTTTGTGAAGAGGGGTTTCCTCGTACAGTATAGCCTTCATATCTCCGTATGAAGTTGATATGGTTATTATTACGTCTTTATTCATAGCACACGATTGTAAAAAAATTATTAAAATGAGTGAAAATCTCTTCATTAGTTTAAGTCTTTACTTTCTGAAAAAAATTAGAAATTTTGATAGACAAATCTAAAAATAAAATCTTAGGGTTTGCATTTCTATCGAGATAACTTACTGATCTATCCAAAAGTAAAATCAAGTCTTCAAGGGACTCTTGATCTAAGGTTTTTCTAAAGTTACTCACGAAGTTCTTTTCTTCCTCGGATATCTTGACTAGTGACAGGTCTATTTTTGATACCAGCGCTTCTCGCATAAGCTTTAGAGAATACATAAGAAAGGCTCTTTTCTTGATTTTTGAGAGATCGTTAAACCAGTCTAGCTTCTTATTTATCTCAAGAAAATTTTCACTGTAGCAGTTTCTTAACCACTCCTTGAGATAATTCAAATTATCAACTGTTGCGTCTCTAAGTATTTTCTCAGCAGTGTTGATGTTAGAGCCAGAAAGGTATATGGCTGAATCCACTTCACTCTCACTCACATCATCAAATTTTCTAAAATAATTTTTAATATCTTCATCTTCGAAACTTTTAACTTTAAACATCTGCACTCGAGATAATATTGTGCTGAGTAGTTTCTGGTAGTTATTACTAACAAGAAAAAATAATGTGTCTCCAGGAGGCTCCTCTAAAATTTTTAGGAGTGCATTTGCCGTGCTGTTATGCATAAACTCAGGTAGCCAGATCACATTTATTTTAAACCTAGACTCGAAAGGTTTCAGGGATAATTTTTTGATGATGTTCCTCGCCTCGTCCTTAGATATGTTTGGCTGTTTATTTTCTATTCCACACGTCTCGAACCAATCGAATACATTCATGTAAGGGTTCTCAAGATAGGACACTCTCCAGCTTTCAATATATTTATCACTAACCACCTCCTTAGTAATCTTAGGTGATGGTGCCACTGGAAATATAAGATGGACGTCTGGATGAATTAATTTATTCATCTTTAGGCACGATGGACATTCACCACATGAATCATTTTCTTTTTTATTCTCACAATTAATATAAGTAGCAAAGCTTAATGCCAGCGGTAAGTTTGCAGAACCCTCAAGACCAAAAAATAGAAGTGCGTGATGAATTTTATCTCTCTTAAAAAAGTCAATTAATCTTTTTTTTTCTTCTTCTAAACCGGGTATGTCAGCAAACTTCATATTCTGTTGTGTTGATACAAGTATAAAAAAAAAGTCCTCAAGAATTTGAAGACTTTTATGTTTTGTGTAATTAGATACTAATTTTCTTTTTCTTTGTCACTCTCCTCTTCCTTATTTTCAGCCTTAGGGGTTTCTTCTTTCACTTCTTCTTCAGCTGGTGCCTCTTCTTTTGCCTCCTCCTCAGATGATTCTTCTGCTTTCACTTCTTCAGCCTTAGGAGTTTCTTCTTTCGCTTCTTCCTCAGCTGGTGCCTCTTCTTTTGATTCCTCCTCAGATGGTGCTTCTGCTTTTACTTCTTCGGCCTTAGGAGTTTCTTCTTTCACTTCCTCTGCAGCAGGCGCCTCTTCTTTAGCCTCCTCAGCTGGTGCTTCTGCTTTCACGTCTTCAGCCTTAGGAGTTTCTTCTTTCTCTTTCTCTAGAGCTGGAGTGTCATTTACTTCAGGTGCTACTTCTTCAGCACTAGCAGGCTTTGCAGGTTCTTCCTGAACAGGTTTAGTTTCAGCAGCAGGCTTTGCAGATTGTTTTGCCTTATATTTTTGGTTAAATTTCTCAACTCTACCAGCCGTGTCAACAAATATTTTCTTTCCTGTGTAGAACGGGTGTGATGCAGAGCTAACTTCTACTTTTATTAGAGGATACTCTTTTCCATCTTCCCACTTAATCGTTTCGTCAGAAGACATAGTTGATCTCGTTAGAAATTTGAAATCACTCTGAACGTCCTGAAAGACTACTTCTTTATAATCTGGATGGATATCTTTTTTCATATTTTAATTTCCTTTTTTTAAGTAAAGGTGTGCAAAGCTATCAAAATGTTATTTTTTTACAAAAAATGAGTGAAATATTATTCTTAGTTTTGCATGATGAAAACTTACCTAAGAATTCTTGCTCACGCGTCTCCTTACGGCAAAATTATACCTCTATACGTAATTTTGACAAGTTTTTACATTCTTTTCAGTATGATTAACTTCTCTATACTGATACCATTACTAGAAGTACTATTTGATCAAGTTGATATCGAAGAAACTAGAAAACTAAGCCAGAACAATAATTTTAGCTTCTCAGTTGATTACATAAGATCACTATTTTATACCTATTTTAACAGCCTAATATCTGATGGTGGGAGGAAAGAAGCTCTACAGTTCGTTTGCCTGGTGATACTGTGTTCTGTTTTCTTAGCTAACCTTTTTAGATATTTTTCTGCAGTGATATTGGCAAGGGTAAGAGTAAGAGTTGTAACTAACCTAAGAAAGTCTTTATACAATAAAATAATAAACTTTAAAATTAATTTTTTTACTGACAAGAAAAAGGGAGATGTTATATCCAGGGTAACCAGTGATATTCAACAAATTGAAAACTCAGTAATAAATTCCATCACCGTATTATTCAAGGAACCAGCTCTTATCATAGGTTTATTTTTTATATTAAGTTCTATATCTCTAAAGCTCACCTTATACACCGTAATACTAATTCCAGTAGCAGGAGGAGCTATAGCATATATAGCAAAACACCTAAAAATAAAAGCTGCGTTTAGTCAGACTGCTCTAGGTAATATTAATAACATAATTAATGAAACTCTGGACGGAATGAGGATAATAAAACTCTTTACTGCTCAAGACAAGATGAAAGATAAATTCAACGATGAGGTAAAAGAGTATGGGAAACAAAACCTATCCATGTACAAAAGGTTTGAATTATCCAACCCTTTATCTGAGTTCCTTAGTATAACAACAGTCGCGGTAATACTTTTAATCGGAGGAGGGATGGTCCTAGACAATTCTTCAGATGTGAGCGCTTCTGAGTTCATTGCATTCATCATTATTTTCTCTCAGGTAATTCCACCGGCAAAAACTATGACTACCACATTTAACACAGTACAAAGAGGTCTAGCCTCTGCTGATAGAGTATTCGAATATGTTGATAAGTTAGATATCAGAGAGTCAGAGATTGGTGATATAAATATCGAAAACCTTAAAAAAGGAATTGAATTTAACAACGTAAGTTTTGCTTATGATGAGGAGGATGTACTTAAAAACATTTCCTTTAAGATAAATAAAGGAGAGAAGGTGGCGATAGTTGGACCCTCTGGTGGAGGTAAATCAACAATAATCGATTTATTATCAAAATTCTATATAGTTGATAAAGGGAAAGTATTAGTAGACGGTATAGACATTTCTCGTTACAACACAAGTCAATTGAGAAATATCATTGGTATAGTGACCCAAGAATCAATACTATTTCATGATTCAATTAGAAATAATATCTCCTTCGGAGATGAATCAATTAATGAGGAAAAAATTATTGAGTCTGCAAAAGTTGCTAACGCCTTCAAATTTATCAATAGCCTTGAGGATAAGTTTGATACTGTGATAGGAGAAAGAGGACTTAAATTATCAGGAGGTCAGAGACAAAGAATTTGTATAGCCAGAGCTATATACAAGGATCCTCCAATTCTAATTTTTGATGAGGCGACATCCTCTCTCGATTCTGAGTCCGAAAGTTCAGTTCAGAAAGCAATAGAGGAAGTTATGAAAAATAGGACATCAATAATTATTGCTCACAGACTTAGCACAATTAAAAACGTTGATAAAATAATTGTAGTGGACAATGGTAAAATTGTTGAAATTGGTAAACACAATGATCTTATCAAATCAAATAATGTTTACTCCAAGTTTATTAAAATGCAAAACGTATGAAAGATCAAATCTTGAAAGAGCTTAACGAGGCAAAAAATGTTATAGATAAATTTATCAATGACGATGCAATAATTAATGCTATAGAGGAATCAGCAAAAATTATGACCGTGAGTATTGCCAATGGAGGTAAAATCATTTCTTGTGGTAACGGTGGTTCTATGTGTGACGCAATGCACTTCGCAGAAGAATTAACTGGAAAGTTTAGAGAGGAAAGATCACCAATACCAGCAGTATCTATATCTGATCCATCACACATAACATGTGTTGGTAATGACTACGGTTTTGATGCAATCTTCTCTAGATATGTAGAGTCTGTAGGAAACACAGGTGATGTTCTCCTAGCGATAAGTACCAGTGGGAAGTCAACAAATGTCATAAGAGCAGCTGAGGAGGCCAACAGAAAGGGAATTAAGGTTGTTGCTCTCACGGGAAAAGATGGAGGAGAACTTTCCGACCTTTGTGATATTGAAATTCGAGTGCCTCATTTTGGATATTCAGACAGAATTCAAGAAATTCACATAAAAGTAATCCACATACTTATTTTACTTATTGAAAAAAATCTATGAGAACAATTATAATATTAATATTAACCCTAATCATTTCATGCGATATGAACAAGAATCAACTTATTGAACCGAAAGCAAATAAAATTGAGAAGATCCTATCCAAACATGGAGACGACAGATTAGATGAGTACTACTGGCTTAATAAAAGAGACGACGAGGAGGTGATAAAATATCTTAACGAAGAGAATGACTACAGGAATGAGTACATGAAAGATTATAAGCCTCTAGAAGAAGAAATATTTCAAGAGATAAAGTCTAGAATTAAAGAAGACGACAGCTCTGTACCATACTTCGAGAATGAATATTTCTACTACACAAGGTACGAGAAGGATAAACAGTATCCTATCTACTGCAGAAAGAAAGGATCACTCGATAGTGATGAAGAAATCCTTATCGATGCTAACTTGATGTCAGAGGGTTACGAATATTTTCGAGTTGGCACAATTGAGATAAGTCCAGACAATAAGACAATGGCCTACAGTATTGACACTGTTAGTAGAAGGATATATACAATCTATTTTATGGACCTTGAAACAAGAGAAATAATAGAAAAAAATATTCCAAATTCGTCGGGTTCTATTACCTGGGCAAATGATAACAAAACCATTTTTTATAACTCAAAAGATTTAGAAACTCTCAGAAGCGATAGGGTAATGAGATACAAAGTTGGACAAAGTGGAACTGGAGAAGAAGTGTATTTTGAGGATGACGAAACGTTTAGTGTTTTCTCATATAAAACTAAAACAGATAAATATATTGTGATTGGATCAAGCGCAACATTATCCCAAGAGTACAGAATATTAAATGCAGACAATCCAGACGGAAAGTTTAAAATATTTCAAGAGAGAGTTAACGGACTTGAGTATTCTATATCTCACTTCAAGGACAAATGGTATATTACAACAAACAAAGATGGAGCGACAAACTTCAAACTGATGAGTTGTCCTGAAAATAAAACCAACTCTAAAAACTGGAAAGAATATGTTCCTCACAGAGATGATGTGCTTCTGGAGGGAGTTGAGGTCTTTAATGATTTCCTCGTGTTGACAGAGAGGGAAAATGGTCTAAGAAGAGTTGACATAAGACCATGGAGCGGAAAGGGAAGGCATTATATTAATTTTGAGGAAGAGGCATATTCTCTCTACTCGAGCGCTAACCCTGAGATGAATACCTCTAAATTTAGGTACAGCTATTCATCAATGACAACTCCTAACTCGGTAGTTGAGTACGACATGATTTCAAAAGACATGAAGGTTCTAAAAGAGACTGAGGTCCTTGGAGGTAAGTTTGATAAAAATAACTACCAAAGTAAGAGGGTTTGGGCAGAGGCTAGAGACGGAAAAAAAGTTCCGGTATCACTAGTTTACAGAAAAGATATGTTCAATGAAGGTCAAAACCCACTTCTTCTATACGGTTACGGCTCATATGGGATCACAAACAATGCGAGCTTTAGCTCAGTCAGGCTCAGTCTTCTCGACAGAGGTTTTGTTTATGCAATTGCTCATATTAGAGGAAGTCAGTACCTGGGAAGAGGCTGGTATGATGACGGAAAAATGTTTAAGAAAAAGAATACTTTTAATGACTTTATTGACGCCGGTAAGTTTTTGATAAAAGAAGGATATGCAAATGAAAACAAATTGTTTGCTATGGGAGGAAGTGCTGGTGGATTACTCATGGGTGCAGTTGCAAATATGGCTCCTGAACTTTTCAAGGGTATAGTTGCTGCAGTTCCGTTTGTCGACGTGGTGACTACTATGCTTGATGAAGATATTCCTCTTACCACATTCGAGTATGATGAGTGGGGTAATCCAAACAATAAAGATTCATACGAATACATGCTCTCTTATTCACCTTATGACCAAGTTGAAGAAAAAGATTATCCGGCAATTTTTATAACTACGGGATATCATGACTCGCAAGTGCAATACTTTGAGCCAGCAAAATGGATTGCAAGACTAAGAGATAGAAGGACAAATAATGAGCCTCTACTGATGTATTGTAATATGGAGGCGGGCCATGGCGGTGCTTCAGGTAGATTTGAAGCTTATAAAGAGACCGCAATGGAGTATGCCTTCTTTGTCTCACTTCTTGATTAGAATTATGAAATATATTTTTTCTTTATTATTTATCACCACTATCCTTTCCTCTTGTAATAAGGTAGAGGATACAAGACCAAACATATTATTCATCATGTCTGACGACCATGCGTATCAAGCTATAAGCGCATACGATGACAGGTTAATAAATACACCAAACATTGATAGATTAGCAGACGAGGGTATAATGTTTACAAATGCATGCGTTACAAACTCCATATGTGCACCTTCAAGAGCAACAATTTTAACTGGTAAGTTTAGTCACCTAAATGGAAAGATTGATAATCATTCTCCTTTCGACACTACCCAGGTTACTTTTCCTCAATTATTTAAAAAAGCAGGTTACCAGACTGCAATGTTTGGAAAACTACACTTTGGAAATAACCCAAAAGGAGTTGATGATTTTCTCATATTACCAGGTCAGGGAGACTACATAAATCCTAAGTTTCTAGGAAAAGATAAAGACACAATAATCACAGGATATGTTACTGACATTATAACTGACTTAACACTTGACTGGTTTAAAAATAAGAGAGACGTAAACAAACCTTTTCTTATGATGTATCTCCATAAAGCACCACACAGGGCCTGGTGGCCAAGAGCTGACAAATTTGCTGAGTTTTATGAGAAAAAATTTCCAGAACCAAAAACTTTGTTTGATGACTATTCTAACAGAGGAAGCGCAGCAAAATCTGCAGAAATGAATTTGCTTACTCATATGAGATATATGGAAGACAGTAAAGTTTGGCCAGCTACAATTAAGGAGATGGGTGGAGCAGAACCTGAGATTGTATATGTAAACGAAAGAAAAAATCTAGTTAGGTCTAATCCTAATCAGTTCTTTAGTAGATACGGAAGAGCTAATGATGAACAGAAAGCAGAGTACGATGTCACACTAAATAAGATAAGTGATGACTTCAAAAAGAATTGGCCTGTAATGGACGACACTCAGAAAATGAGATGGAAGTTTCAAAGGTATATGCAAGATTACCTAGCCACAATATCATCTGTTGACGATAATGTAGGTAGAGTCCTAAATTATTTAGATGAATCAGGTCTAGATAAGAATACAATTGTGGTATATACATCTGATCAGGGGTTTTATCTCGGAGAGCATGGTTGGTTTGATAAAAGGTTTATATATGATGAATCATTCAAAACCCCATTACTTATCAGGTGGCCAAACAAAATAAAGCCAGGGATAACTAATGATGAAATGGTTCAAAATTTAGATTTTGCTCAAACCTTTTTAGAGGCTGCAATGATTGATTCACCTAGTGACATGCAAGGTGAAAGTCTTATGCCACTTTTAACAGGTAATGTCGAAAATTGGGATAGAGAAGAAGTATATTATCATTACTATGAATACCCTTCTGTACACATGGTGAAGAGACATTACGGGATAGTAAGTAAAGATTATAAATTAGTAAGATTCTACTATGACGTAGATGAGTGGGAAATGTATGACAGGAAGAAAGATCCTTACGAACTTAATAACATATATGATGATAATAATTACTCAGAAATAAGAGAAGATCTTCATACTAGATTAGAGTTATTAAGGAAGAAGTACAAAGACTCTGACGAGTTAAATGATTTTTATATCCAGAAATATCTAGATAAAAATAAGACCAGAAATTAATTTTTAGAAAATCCTGGACCCTTAACAAATCTACCAGAGTATTTTCCTGTGTGTTCACCATTCAAAAGTACCTGAACTCCGTTAACAAACACATGCTCCACCCCAACCGCAAACTGTAACGGTTCCTCAAAGGTAGCATTATCATCTACTTTCTCAGGATCAAATATTACTACATCTGCAAAATAATTTTCTTTCAACATGCCTATTGAGTCAATATTTAAATTTGTTGCAGGCAATTGAGTTAATCTTCTTATTCCCTCCTCGAGTGGGAATAAGCCTTCGTCCCTAGAATATTTTCCTAGCACTCTGATAAAACTACCAAATGCTCTTGGGTGAGTTCTAAATTTTTTTGAAATGTCACTATATGAGCCAGCATCTGAACAGAAGGAAACCCATGGGAGTTGAATCTTCTTCCTTATATTATCTTCTGACATACTGAAATAAATACACTGTATTCTATGGTCATCTTCAATCACCATATCTACAATTGCTTCCTCTGGTGTCTGACCTCTCATAGCTGCAGCCTCAGCTACAGTCTTTGCTAAATATTTTCGTGACATTTTTGAGGTTTTAAAACCAACCAATAATATTCCTTCAGGTGGTTGCTCATCTAACTGCTCTCTTATGTCTGCAAGTAATCTTGGCCTTACTTCAGGATCTTTCATTCTATTTATCCATGCCCTGTGACCACCTTCTTGTACCCAGGTGGGTATTACGCCAGTTAACCCAGTGGAGCTGGCATTGTAGGTATAGATATCAGCTGTAATTTTTAAACCTTCTTTTCTAACTTCCTCAATCCTTTTTATGACATCATCTAACTTTGACCAATTTGGTTCCCTGGAGGCTTTAAGATGATACACCTCCGCAGGTATATTTGCATTTCTAGAAATTGATATTAGCTCTTCAAGTGCCTCTAATAAATTAGTTCCTTCGCTTCGAAGGTGAGAAATGTACATTCCTCCATATTCTGATGCTACCTTACTTAACTCCGTCAGTTCTTCTGTAGAGGCATAGTCACCAGGAGCATAAATAAGTGATGAGCCAATACCCATTGCCCCCTCTTTCATTGAATTTTCCACATGTCCTCTCATCCTTTCCATTTCACTCGGTGTAGCCTGCCTATTCTTGTAACCAACCTCTAAAATTCTTGTGGTTGCCGCACCTAGGAAAGAACCTATATTGACAGATACCCCTTTTTCTTCTAACATTGTCATTGCCTCACCAAATGATGTGAATTTACCATCTTTCCAGTATGGACCAGGTGATGTCCCCTCTCCAAATATTTCTAAAGTAACACCCTGCTTAAGATCAGACAACGCTCTTCCGTCGTCCATAAGAGAATTGTATCCCCAACTTAACATGTTAATAAAACCTGGTGAGACAGCAAGATCTGTTGCGTCAATTACTGTGTCAGCTTGAAAGTCTGTATTCTCTCCAACATAGATAATTTTATCGTCTTTAATTGCCAGAGATCCAACATATGGCTTAGAACCTGATCCATCATATATGGTACCATTAGAAATCAATATGTCACAGGATATCGGTTCTTGAGGTAATTTCTTTTCTTGACCACTGGAGCACGATAATAATAATGATATAATAAATAAATAAGTTAGGTTTGATATGTTCTTGTTAACGAGGGTCATGTATTCGTAAGTTTAATTAGATAAATAATATTTAATTTTAAATAAATTATAAGTATGAAAAAAACATTTATTTTATTAATTGTAATTACTCTACCCTTAATCTCGTTTTCTCAAAATAGACAGAATAAGTATTATAACCCTCTAAGGTTTTCGTTATCAGGAATTACAAAAGTGGTTTTAGAATCAGATGAAAACCACACTGATAAATATAGTTTTGATCAAGGTATAGGATTAATTGGTGAATTAATTTACACCATAGATGAAAGGGCAAAATATGAGATTTCTCTTGAAGCTGGTTTCTTATCAACATTTTCTTATTCGGATGAAGTTAACACAGATAAATACCTTATTCCAGTAGCCTTGAATGCTCACTACTACTTTTTCGATGAAGAATTTTCTCCCTTTATAGGTATTGGTTTTGGAATTGAAAATTTCAACAATACAAATAAATATGTACTTAAACCTGTTGTAGGAATTTCAAACAAAAAGTTAAAAGTCTTTGGTAGACTTGGAATAGGCAACACTACTGGAAGTTCACTTGAAATTGGTATTGGATACTCATTTAAAGAAAGACCTTGTGGCTGTTTTCCCCAGTCAAGATAGACTATTTTATTTCTTGTTGGCCCTTAAATATATCTGAGATAAGATCCTTGAAATCAACACTTGTTGATGTATATTTTTTGGATATTAAACTGTTTTCAGAAATTCCATGAAGAATGAATTCCATATAAAACTCTTTCTCTTTAGAATTTAAATTTTTAATATGTTTATTAACTAAGTCTCCAAGACCTTTGACTCCATGGAGTAAATCTGAATACTTAGAATCTGATAAGTTGTTGTCTAGTTCAAGCTTGTTTTTCTCAAACCACGAGAGAACATTACCGTAATGATTCTCTTTGGTCTTCTTCTTATCAACAAGTGGGAATAATTTATTAAACATAGTCTTTATCGTCTTTCCAATTAAATTTAAAACTACTATGTAAGATCCCTCTTGCTCTCCTTCATAGACAAGTTCAAGCTTTCCATTAACTGCCGGTATAATTGATAAGAAGTCTGAAACCCTTACGGTTGTTGATTCCTTTCCTTCTTGATACATTCTTCTCTCAGCTGAGGCTAACATATACTCGTAAGCCGAAATTGTAAGCCTTGCAGACACCCCACTTTTTGTATCAACAAACTCATACTTACGAGCTTCAAAAGCAAGCTGTTCAATGAGATTCTTGGCTAATTCAGGTACATGAATTGATTTTCTGGCAACAGATGAAGTTCTATTTTCTTGATCGGTTATCTTTCTAGAAACCTCAATTGATTTTGGGTAATGAGTCAGTATCTGACTTCCAATTCTATCCTTAAGAGGAGTTACTATATTTCCTCTGTTAGTATAGTCTTCAGGGTTAGCAGTAAAGATGAATTGAATATCAAGTGGCATCCTAAAATTAAAACCTCTAATCTGAACATCATTTTCTTGAAGGATATTAAATAAAGAAACTTGTATTCTAGGTTGTAAATCAGGAATTTCATTGATTACAAATATACACCTGTTTGACCTCGGAACTAAGCCATAATTTATCACCTTGTAGTCAGAAAAAGATAACTTTAAATTAGCAGCTTTGATTGGATCTACGTCACCAATTAAATCAGGAACTGTAACATCTGGTGTAGCTAGTTTTTCAGTAAATCTTTTTTCTCTATGCAACCAAGATATAGGAGTATTATCTCCTTTTTCGGAAATTAAATCTTTGGCATAGAAAGATATTGGGTTATAAGGGTCATCATTTAAAACTGAACCCTCAACAATAGGGATATACTCATCGAGCAATTCAACTAAATTCCTAGCAATTTTAGTTTTAGCCTGTCCTCTCAATCCAAGAAAATTAATATCATGTTTTGAAAGAATAGCTCTTTCTAGGTCTGGAATTACGGTTTCACTATACCCATGAATACCAGAAAAAACATCAACTTTATTTTTTTTGGAATTAATGAGATTATCTCTTAGTTCATCCTTGATAGTTTTTGACTCCCAGCCATATGATTTCAGGTCAGCTATTGTTTTTAATTTAGATCGATCCATACTAGTATCTTTTAACTTTATTTCTATTGTAATCTTTAAATATCATTGATCCGAGGTTTTGTAAATCAGCAAAATATGCTGATCCATCATTAATCTCAGTAAACTTTTCTACGAATTCCATAAGATAAGGATCCGAAGCAATCATGAAAGTATTAATCCTTACGCCATTTTTTTTACAGACTGCTGCAAGGTTGTATGTTTTATTAAGAATTTTTGGGTCAAGACCAAAGGCATTTTTGTAATAATTAATACCCACTTTCATGCAAGTTGGTTTACCATCAGTAATCATAAAAATTTGCTTATTCTTATTCTTTCTTCTCCTAAGAAGATCCATCGCCAATTCAAGACCAGCAATTGTATTTGTGTGGTATGGTCCTACGCTTAGGTATGGGATATCTTTTATTTTAACTTCCCATGCGTCATTACCAAAAACAACAACATCAAGCGTATCTTTCTTATACTTTCTCATTATCATCTCAGATAGTGCCATGGCAACTTTTTTTGCTGGGGTTATTCTATCCTCACCGTATAATATCATTGAGTGACTTATATCAATCAATAAAACAGTTGAGGTTTGTGACTTTTGATCAGACTCATAAGTTTCAAGGTCCGTCTCTGCTAGTTTAAAATTTTCTATTCCGTAATTTTTTTGAGCATTTTTTATTGATTCATTGAAAGCAATATTTTCTAAATTATCCCCAAACTCATAAGGCTTAGTAGAGGAGTCAAAATCTAGGCTTGATCCAAAAGTATTAGTCATATGACTGCCTGCCTTATCTTTCTTTAGCTTTCCAAATATTTCATCAAGTGCAGAATGTCTAAGTTCTAGCTCTGACTTTTTAGTTATCTTGATTTTCTGATCATTAGGATTTTCCTTTATATAGCCTTTCTTTTTTAAATCTTCTATGAAGTCCCCAATACCATAATTTTCCGGAGTGAAGTTGTGTTTTCTATCTAACTCCGTCATTATCGAGATAGTCTTGTTAAAATCTCCAGAGGTTATAAGCAATAACTGCTGATAAATTTTTAAAAGATCTTCAAAATTTTTTGCGTTAAGATCCTTAATTAAACCAATATATTTTTTAAATATTACTCCTTTCACAGTTATAAGTTAACGAGATGTTTGGCCTAAGTGTTATGCCGATTTTTTATTGGGAAACGTCTTTATAAAAATATAAATTCCAAGAAGAATCATCGGAACACTTAACCACTGACCCATGTTAAATGGAATATCATCCTCCCAAGCTACTTGGTTCTCCTTAAGAAACTCATCTAAAATTCTTAAAGTCCACAACGCTATCATGAAAATTGAAAAAATAAATCCGTCGTTTAGGCTCTGCCTCTTAAAGTACCAAAGAGAAAGTAGACTAACAAAAAGGACTAAACAGTAAAAAGCTTCATATAGTTGTGCCGGATGTCTAGGGATAGCAATTGTGTAAATCTCGGCGTAGAAAACATTTCTATTTTTAAAAATCTTATAACTTAAATCTGTTCCCTGCTCCTCATATATGTGTTTTCTTATACCTTCGTAACCTGTCATAAAGCTTTTAACACTGGAACGATAAAAATTGTTTTCGTATTCTTCATCTATCACTAGATCATCTTGATATTTAATTCTAATTGTAATAGGGACACCCTTATCAGTAGCTTCTCCATCCCTACTCAGAAAAGAAATGTTTTCAGCTCTTCCATCAAATCTAAAAGATAAAATATCATTTACACTCTTAGCAAATACTACACCATTTTCAGACTCAGTAGGTAAACCAAGAATTTCTGAATTCATAAAATTACCGGTCCTAATAAACGCACCTGCCAAACATACTACAATTACAATCCTGTCCATAACCCAGAAAAAGTTTTCGCCAACTTTCCTAGAATAGATTAACATACCAAGAATAATAGATATGGCTGCACCATGACTTGCTAAGCCACCCTCCCAGATATAAAGTATTTTTATTGGATTTGAGAGATAATATACCGGATCATAAAATAAGCAATGACCAACTCTTGCTCCGATGATTGTAGAGACAACCATATACATAGTTAGTCTTTCTACCTCCTCCGGATCCCTACTTTCTAACTTGTACATCCACCTCATGATGTAGCTACCTACTATAAAACCAGACGCAAATAAGAGTCCATACCACCTTGGTGGAAATCCAGAAATTATTTCAGGATTAGCATTCCAAATAAAATATAATAGTTCTATCATCTAATTATTCTTCCAAAAAATAGGAGTTATTATCATAAGAAATGTAAACAATTCCAATCTACCAATAAACATCAACAATGTCAAAACCCATTTCCCCTCTGTAGGAATTGAATTGTAAGTGCCCGATGGGCCTACATCACCAATCCCAGGTCCAACATTTCCTAATGTAGCTGCAACAGATCCAATAGCTGTCTCAAAATCAACTCCAATAAATGTCATTACAATAGATCCAAATGAAAAGATGACGACGTAGAGCATCATGAAAGCAAGTATATTAGATATTACCTCATTTGGAACTTTTCTATTATTGAATTTTAGAGTAAAAACACCTGACTGATGAAGCTGTCTTTTAATTTCGTTATAGCTATTCTTAAGAAGTACAACATGTCTAACCAATTTAATACCACCAGATGTTGATCCAGCACAGGCCCCAAAAAACATAAGAATGAAAAAGAGAATGGTTATAAAATCTGTCCAGCCAGTAAAGTCAGCGGTTGTAAAACCTGTTGTTGTTACGATTGAAACAATATTAAAAAATGCACCTCTAAATGTTTCTTCAGCATATGAACTATCAATCATGTAAAGTGTTGAAAATACGATTAGAGTTAATATTACTATGAAGGATAAATAGATTTTAAATTCTTCGTTATTTAATATTTTCTTAAAGTCAAGTTTTAAGGCAAAATAGGTAAGTGTAAAATTTGTTGCAGAAATAAACATAAAAAGAATTATAGTATATTGAATGAGTGGGGACTCGAAATAACCAATACTTGCATTTTTTGTTGAAAAGCCTCCAGTTGCAAATGTTGTCATAGCGTGATTTACTGCATCAAAAATATCCATTCCCTCTGCCCACAAAATAAAAAAGAGTAGTATAGTAAATGATATATAAATCAACCAAAGTCTTTGCGCAGTCTCCTTTATTCTAGGTTGTAGTTTATCTAAAGAAAAAACGGGTGCCTCAGCAACAAATAATTGCATACCTCCGATACCTAAAAAAGGAAGAATTGCTACAGCCAAAACTATAATTCCCATTCCACCTATCCATTGTGTAAGACTTCTCCAATACAAGATTGAATGATCAAGAGATTCAATGTCATCTAAAATTGTTGCTCCTGTCGTAGTGTATCCAGATACTGTCTCAAAAAATGCATTCGATAGATTGGGTATCTGGTTCGTTATTATGTAGGGGAGCATACCAAATAGACACATAAAAACCCAACTTGAAGTAACTATCAAATACCCGTCCCTTCTCCTTAGATCTTTATTTTTATTGTCTTTTGTTCTATAATAAAGCAAGAAACCAACCGCTGAGTTTATGAATGAGGAAATTAACATCCCTTTCCAGGTTGATTCCATATGATAGATCCCGAAAGGAACTGCGGTAAGCATTAAAAAACCATTAATCATCAATAGAATGCCGATGATATTAGCTATGACATTGATATTAAACTTCATTTGAACATTGCCTCAATTGATTTCTTTCCTTCTTTTTTAGTAACAATTAATACTCTGTCACCAACCTCAAAAGTAAAGTCTCCTCTTGGAATTAATGGCTCTTTATTTCTTAGCACACCACCAATTATTCCATCTTTTGGAAATCCTATCTCTTTGAGTTTATTATCAAGTACATTAGACCCTTCCTTAACCTCAACTTCAATGACATCTGCATCAAGACCTTCAATACTTGTGAAGTTAAGAAGTTCACCTTCTCTTATATAATTTACTATAAAGTTAGCTGTAAGATATTTTATGTTAATGGTAGTGTTGAGACCCATATTATGTGCTAAAGGAACAAATTCGATATTCTCAACTTGAGAAATAGTCTTCTTAACGCCGGATTCCTTAGCCGCTAAAGAAGCTAAAATATTTTTTTCTGTTTCATTTGAGAGGGCGAGGAATGCATCCATTGAATCAAGATCCTCTTCTCTCAAAAAATCAACGTCAGTTCCAAGACCGTTTAATACCATTACATTTGGTAACTCGTCAGCAAACTTTTCACACTTTGGTAAATCTTCGCAAATTAATTTTACATTATACTTTTTAGATAAATGTTTAGCAGAAGTATATGCAAGATCTGATCCGCCGTATATCATTATATTTTTTATCTGTAGATTCTCTCTCCCTGATAATGATAAAACAGTATCAACTCCGTTATCAGATTGAGCAATAAAATATGCAATATCTCCTTGTTTTAAAATATTATGAGATCTTGGGATAATGGTCTCATTTTCAATTTTGTCTTCAATATCTCTAACGATGGCGACTGGTGTAAAGCTTGTGTCTGGATTCAAATATGTTGTCTCAGCAAGTGTCTTATCTTTTAACTCAGATCTTTCATCAATTTTTATTCCTATCAGTCTAAGTTTTCCTTTATCAAAAGCATATGAATCAGATACTGCCGATTCTTTTAGTAAGGTTTTGATTTCTGAAGCACCTAAAGTTTCTGGGTATATAACTTCATCTATCCCAATTGATCTATAGTCAAACGAATCTCTTCTGTGAAGAAGTTCACTATTTGAAATCCTAGCTATACATTTTTTTACACCTAATTTCTTACCAATTACGCATGTTAAAATATTAACCTGCTGAGTTGAAGTAGCAGCAATTAGTAAGTCGGCTTTGGATACACCTGCATTTTCTAAAGTTTTAATTGACGTTGCATCACCTTTAATTATTGAGACGTCCAAATTTTTTGTAGCTTTCTCAAGAGCTTTTTGGCTGTAATCAATAACGACGATGTCGTGAGACTCTTGTGCAAGTAACTTAGATAGGTGAAACCCAACCTCACCAGTACCCGCAATAATAATTTTCATATAATTAAATTTGGGATTACAAATATACCAATTTGTTTACATATCCTTCATTTAAGCATTTTAAAATATTTCTTAGAATAAACCTCAATTTTTGGTGCCAGATATATTGCAGAAATCATTGTAGGAAAAGCCATTATACCATATGACAAATCAATTACGCTTATTACAAACTTTAGAGAGGAGGTTGATCCAACTAGTATCAAAATTAAATAGATATATCTATAATAATTTTTATATCTCTCACCAACTAAAAATGCGAGACACCTTTCCCCAAAAAAAGAAAGACTGAAAAGGGTTGAAATTGCAAAAGTTAAAGTAGTGAAAAGAATAAGATATCTTCCCAACCAAGGCATTGATATTACAAAAGATTCAATTACCATTTCTATACCGGCAAATGAAGAGTCTCTCCAAGTATCAGTAACTAGAATGCAAATTGCAGTTAAGGTACATACCACAATTGTATCAATAAATGGACCTATCATTGATACCATTCCCTCTTCAATTGGATCCTTTGTATTACTACTTGCATGAATTATTGGAGCAGTACCTATACCAGCTTCATTAGAAAATGAAGCTCTTCTAGCACCAATCATAATAACTGATCCAGCTGCACCACCAAATAGTGAGTCATAAGAAAATGCATCAGTAATTATTAATCCAAAAGTTGGAATGATTTCGCTAAAGTTAATTGCCATTATGTAGAGAACTGAAAGTAAGTATGTAATCACCATAATAGGTGCTAATTTACTAGCAACCTTACCAATTCTCTGAATTCCTCCTAAAACAACTAAAGAAACAATAGTCATAATGGTTATACCTATAAAGAAATCGTTATATAACTTATTATCAAAAAGTGGAACGTTTTGAAGAATTATATTATTTACAGTTTCAACTATTTGATTAGACTGAAAAATTGGGGAAACACCGAGAAGTCCAAAAAAACAAAAAATAGTGGCTAGTGGTTTCCATTTTTTTCCAAGTCCATTTACAATTACTAACATTGGACCACCTACATTTTTTCCATTTACTCTTTCTCTATATAATACAGATAGTGAACACGTATAAAATTTTGTAATCATACCAAGTAAAGATGTAATCCACATCCAAAATATTGCACCAGGCCCGCCAAGAGATATTGCAACTGCTACACCACTAATATTTCCCATGCCAACAATCCCTCCAATTTGACTTGAGACTGACTCATAAGATGATATACCCTCAGAGTTTGACTTTTTATTAAAAAGAATTTTAAAAGAATGAAAAAAATAAATTAATGGAATAAATCTTGATCTAAGAAGAAAGTAAAACCCACCTCCAAGTAATAGTGAAACTAGAATATGACCGTTCCATAAGTAATCAGCAGAATCAATTACAAAGGATGAAAAACCATCTATAATACTCATTAATCAAAAAATGAATTTACAAATTCTCCTTTATGGAATAATTTTAAGTCACCAACCTTTTCGCCAACACCAATATATTTTATTGGAATTTTAAACCTATCTGTTATTCCAATCACAACACCTCCTTTAGCAGTTCCATCTAATTTAGTAATAGTTATTGAATTTACATCTGTTGCTTTAGTAAACTCCTCAGCCTGAACAAATGCGTTTTGACCTGTACTACCATCGAGTATAAGCATTACTTCGTGAGGAGCATCTGGCTTAAATTTTTGAACTACCCTTTTAATTTTTGATAGCTCATTCATAAGGTTAAGTTTTGTATGTAATCTTCCTGCGGTATCTATTATAACTATGTCATATTTTTCGTCAACTGCTTTTTTAACTGTATCAAAAGCTACAGAGGCAGGGTCTGTATTCATGCCATGTGATACCACATCCACTCCAACTCTATCGCCCCACATTTTAATTTGATCTACAGCAGCAGCTCTAAATGTATCAGCTGCACCAATCAAGACTTTTAACCCTCCATCTTTAAACTGAGAAGCTAATTTACCAATTGTTGTAGTTTTTCCTACGCCGTTTACTCCCACAACTAAAATCACATATGGGACAGCATCATCTTCCACATCGAAGGCCTCTAAGTCCGAACTGTTTTCAGCGAGTATTTTAACTATCTCTTCTTTTAATATATTATTTAACTCATTTACACTGCTGTATTTATCTTTTGATACTCTTTCCTCAATTCTGTCAATAATTTTAACAGTTGTCTCTACTCCAACGTCTGATGTAATTAGTATCTCCTCAAGATCATCTAATACATCGGCATCAATTTTTGATTTGCCTAGGACTGCAGATTTTAACTTTGCAAAAAAACTTTTTTTAGTTTTTTCTAAACCTTTTTTGATTGACTCTTGGTCAGAGTCTTCTTCCTCTTCTTCCTCTTCTTCCTCTTCTTCCTCTTCTTCCTCTTCTTCCTCTTCTTCCTCTTCTTCCTCTTCTTCCTCTTC
>ENA-OSEY01000354-OSEY01000354.1-marine-metagenome-genome-assembly--contig:-NODE-354-length-33886-cov-2.956461_pt1 | contig 33886 bp, 35 predicted proteins | sample MGYA00248465_ERZ534230 | MGnify/ENA primary metagenome ERZ534230 (study PRJEB26409, sample SAMN06344110) | marine metagenome | isolation source: Sea water from surface | place: Atlantic Ocean:Southern... | reverse complement strand
TTAGGAATATATAATTATATCTAATCATCAAGAAAATCATATACCTAAACGTGATAATTCTAAAAGCAACTTTGAACTTTTGAGTAAAATGCGTCTTAGGATAAAAGAAAAAAACAGACTTGGGGAAACTGAAACAAATAAAAATGACCAACTGGAATTCAAGAAAGCGATCAACTTTCTTGAAGAAATTGAAGAGGAATCTAAATTTGCTAGAAAACGGTCTTTACAGAAATCCGTTTCAAGAGGGTTGAATCGATTACTGTTGGAGAGGAACCTTGGAAAGTTGAAGATTGATCTGGGTGAAAAATGGACATTGGAATCTAATAATGAATCTCTTCGCAGAGATCCTTCAGGAAAACTAGACCCTAAATCGGAAGCAGATGAAAAGCGGAAATTGAAAAAAGCAGAAGAGGCGATGCATCGTCTCTTGGCTTTGAACGAATGTTGAAATGAAAATCAGTGACGCTGACTTCTTAAATCAAGAAAAATCATTGATTTATTGTCATAAATAATAGTTCTTTCAGACAATTTATTTTCATAAGTATATGTAATGGGATTTTTGGATTTCCATTTCAAATATTTTCTAGCGTCTTTTCGGAATGAGGTTCCGGAAAACGAATTGGAAATGATCGGAGACTAGGTCCATGGATGGGCATGCTTGAAAAATCTGACCAGGAGGGAAGTTTTTTCTAGTTCGTGTTGGATCATTTTCGGGGGATGCGGAATGGCTTTGAGTCATTGCATCTTACCAATCCGACGTGCATCAGTTGGACTGTGAGCACGTGGGGCCAAGGAGGGACTACACCAGGAGGTGTGGCAAGCCCCCACAGGACGGAATAGACAGGGTGTCATCCGTCGACAGTCAAATCATATCCCATGAGGGATTAATTTATATCATTCAAGGAGAATGTTATGTCGCTCAAAATAAACAGTAATGTAGGATCATTGATCACTCACCGTCATCTTCAGAAAAATTCAGATGACCTTTCCAAATCATTGGAAAAACTGGCTTCAGGTTTAAAGCTCAATCGAGCATCTGATGGTCCGGCAAATCTTGTAATTGCTGAAAACATGCGTGCTCAAAACGCGGGTTTGAAGCAGGCCATTGATAATAATGAAGTGGCTGTTTCATTGGTACAAACTGCAGAAGGTGCTTTGAATGAAGTAGCAAACACGTTGATCGCCATACGCCAGAGAGCGGTTGCATCCGCCAACGAAGGTGTCAATGACGAAGCGATGCTGGCAGCAAATCAGCAGGAGATTGAGAATGCTCTCAGTTCCATCGACATCGTTGCTACAAGCACTCAATTCGGTAGAAAGAAACTGCTCGATGGCAGCGGTTCTTCTTCAGCCACCGCGACCGGAACAGGGCTGGAATTTGTTTCCGTCTCCGGTGGTGCAAAGAAATCCGGTCCTGAGGGTTACGATGTCGTTATCTTCCAAGAAGGAAAACAGGCCAATTTTGGCGGAGGTACAGCCCTCAGTCAGGGAATGATCGATGCCGGGGAGGAATTGACCATTCAGGAAGGGGGAAGAACCGCCAGCTTGAAATTGGACAACACCTATACGGTTGAATCAGCCATCAAAAAACTGAATGACATCGCCGAGAAAAACGGACTTGAAGTCACTGTGGAAAATAATGGGGGATCCATTGGGGTCACTCATAATAAATACGGTTCAGAATATTCTTTTCTCCTCAGAAGTACAACTCCAGGGGTACTGAGCAAAGGAACAGGTGATCCCAGTATCATCAAAAACGGTTCTGATGTGAGTGGTTTGATCAATGGAGAAAGCGCCATTGGACGCGGACAAGATCTGACAGGACGAAGGGGTAACGCTACCACGGAAGGGTTGACCGTTCGCTGGAAAGGTGCGGAAGGGGTTGCCATCGCAGGGAAACCCTCTGGCACGCAGGTTGGTAAAATCAGTATCCGTGAAGGATTTCGCTTCCAGGTAGGCGCCAATCCTGATCAGGCCGTATCCGTTGCCATGGGGAACATGAGTTCGAGCCAGCTTGCAAGAGGGGTTAAAAATGAAAGCGGCTTTCAATCCCTGGCGGATTTGGATGTTCGAACCACTTCCGGAGCAAATGATGCGATCAGGATTGTCGATGAGGCTATTTCTCAGGTCGCCATCACCCGAGGCTCCCTTGGTGCCTTCCAAAGAAACACTTTGGAAAGTAACCTGACCAGTCTGCGGATTGCTTCGGAAAACATGACTTCCGCGGAATCCACCATCCGTGATGCTGATATGGCAAAAGAACTGGCAACGTTCACGCGTAACCAGATCATGACCCAGTCTGCGATGGCGCAACTGGCCCAGGCCAATGCAATGCCGCAGAACGTTCTAAGGTTATTGGCAAACCAGTAAGCCCGATCTTTTTGAACTGATTCCTTCCCAGGAAACGGCTTTTTTTCCTGGGAAAGAATATCTCATGAATAAGTTATTTTATGGATAAAATTAGTTAAGGAAGAGGGCTTATGATGCGGATAAAACACAATCCCGCGTCTGCCAGCACCTTGAGGCATTTAGCTGAAGCACAGCAGGAACTGAGTCAGTCTTTGAACCGGATGGCATCCGGTCAGAGGATCAATCGCGCAGCGGATGATCCATCAGGACTGGCTGTTTCAGAAAAACTCCGAGCTGAAATTGCTTCGGTCAAACAAGCCATCGACAATACTGCGGTTTCCGTGACAATGGTTCAAACCGCAGAAGGAGCTCTGGGTGAGGTCAGCAACCTTTTACTGGGTTTACGCCAGTTGGCGGTTGCAGCAGCCAACTCCGCTGTCAATGATTATGATGCCTTAACGGCTCTGCAGAATGAGATCCGGACTTCGCTGGAAAGCATCGACCGGGTCACCCGCCATACCCGTTTTGGCAGCAAACCGCTGTTGGACGGCAGCCAGGGAACTGCAGGTGTGGGAAATAATAATAATGTCGTTTTCATGGGAGCCAGTGCCAAAACTCGTGCGTCTCCGGTTGAGGGATACATGATGGAAGTCACGAGGTTACCCGAAAAAGCAACATTCATTGCAGATCTTGATGATGATATCGCAGAAGGACTCAGGATCAGCTTGGAAGAAGAGGATGGAAACCTGATTGAAGTGCAAACCCCCGAATCAGGGACGGCTGTAAATTTCATGAGCCGTCTAGAAAAGGCGATCGGAGATGGGCATCTCAATTTGGACGTCAGCTATGACGAAGAAGAGTCCCAACTGAAAATCAGCCATAGGGAATATGGCCTGACCAAGGGGTTCTCCATCACCAGTTTCAAGGATGGTGCACTCACGGATGAGATCGGTGTCCCCCAGCTCAAGCTTGGATTGGACATCGAAGGCAAACTAGGTGGTGAAAGTGCTGACGGTGACGGACTCGTCCTGAAGGGCCATTCAGACAATTACATGACCGCGGATCTCAGGGTTGCCTACATGGGCAAACAGACGGGTGAAGTCGGGAAAGTGATTGTTGCCCAGAACGCGATGCAATTTCAGATTGGGACTCATCCCGGGGACCAAGTCGGTGTTGCCATCGACAGTACCCATTCGACCCGGTTGGGCCGAGGGATTGACAACCAAAGCGGCTTTAACAGTCTTGCCGAAGTGAATGTGTTCACGCCTCAAGCAGCGGAGGACACCATTCGGCTCGTCGATGAAGCCAATGACCAACTACTTTCGCTCAGAGGGAAACTGGGCGCAGTGCAGAAGCATGCACTGGAAAGCAATATGGCGACTTTAAGGATCACACAGGAAAACCTGATTGCCGCGGAATCGGTGATTCGGGATTCCGATCTTGCTGAAGAAGTAGCCAACTATACCAAACACCTGATCCTGACCGAAGCCGCGGCCGCAGCATCGGCCCAGACCAATCGAATGGATCCGGATGTACTGAGGCTTCTGATCAATCACAGGTGAATGCTCTTGATCAGGGAATGAACTTTGATGACACCATCGCGGCCATTGCCACGGCCATGCAGCCCGCAGGGCTCGGCGTAATCAGGGTCAGTGGCAGGGATGCCGCGAATTGCGTCAAATCCCTATTTGTGGATGATTCCGGGAAATCCGGAATTCTCCATATTCCCGAACGCCAGTTGGTTCACGGCTGGATCCAGGATCAGGATCAGGTTTTGGATGAGGTCCTGCTGACATGGATGAAGGGTCCGAGATCCTACACCACCGAGGATGTGGTGGAAATTCATGGTCACGGCAGTGTTCTGGGGCTTCAATCGATCCTTTCCCTGATCCTCTCTCATGGAGCACGCCTGGCCCGTCCAGGGGAATTCACCGAACGCGCCTTTCTCGGAGGAAGACTCGATTTAACGCGGGTCGAGGCGGTTTCAGACCTGATTCAGGCAAATTCCAACCTCGCCTTAAAACAGGCAGCACAACAACTCCGGGGCAGGCTTTACCTTCAGATTGAGGAATTCCGCAATCGATTGGTGGATATTGCATCGATTCTGGAAGCAGTCATCGAATTTCCTGAAGAAGGTGTCGATTTTGGCAACCGAAATGAATGTATTGCAAAACTGGAACGGCTCTATTTGGAAGTGGAGCGAATGATCCAAAGTGCATCTCAAGGACGTCGGATCCGGGAAGGCATCAGTATCGCAATCATTGGCAGACCGAACGTCGGGAAATCCTCATTGCTCAACATCATGCTTCAGGAAGCCAGGGCGATTGTTACCACTGTTCCTGGAACCACCCGTGACACGATTGAGGAAAGCCTGCAGATTGAGGGCTTGGCTTACCGCTTGACGGACACTGCAGGGATTCGAGAGTCCGATGACCCTGTTGAAAGCGAAGGCATTGAGCGTTCCAGAAAGGTCTGGCAGGAAGCAGATCTGACCTTGCTTCTTTTGGACGCCTCGAAAGCATTAAATGAAGAAGACCAGACTCTCTTGAAACAATGTGATCCTGGGAAAACTCTGGTGGTGGCCAACAAAATGGACCTTTGCCCGAAAAAACAACCCTCATGGCTTGAACACCTGAAAGGTTTTGAATGGCAGCCAATATCTGCAAAAATGAACACGGGCATTGAGGATTTAAAACAAAACATCCACCTTCACTGTGGTTCCGGAATTGAACACCAGACCGAAGAAGTCTGGTTGACCAACCTGAGGCAGCAGGAAGCCGGAGAAAGGGCACTTGCGGCACTGAAACGAGCCTTGACTGGAATGAAGGAATACGAGGGTGAGGAACTGGTTGCAGTGGATCTTCGTTCCGCACTCAATGCTTTTGGAGAAATCGTCGGAGAAACCACTTCTGAAGATCTGCTTACCCGTATTTTTTCAGAGTTCTGCATTGGCAAATGAAACCCTCCATCAAAGTGACCGTCTTTCACTACTCCAAAGGCGTGAAGAACTTTTTCGAGCACTGCTCGAACTTTCCCAACGCCAGTTTGCTGAAAAAGAGACCAGAGAATGGGACTGGCTGCTTGAGCGTAAACAGGAATGCATTGATGAACTCGTTCAACTCGATGAACTGGAAAACCAATGGACTGAACTTCATGCCTTGGAATTCAGTCCGGAGGAACTCCAGATCGTGGAAAATCTTGAATCACTCCTGAAACGAATCCGCGAATCCGAGGAAGCATTTGAAACCAACATGAACCATGAAAAACAGCTTCTTTCTAAAGAAATGAACCAATTACGGCAGCAGGTGAATTATTCGACGGGAATTAAAAATACTGCCCCCGGCAGGACAAAAAAAGTATTCTGATGAAATCATTGAAGGTACCGGATGTCTCCATTTCAGGCTGAATCATTACTGACCGAATTCCTGCTGGCACAAGGGAATTTTGCCGAAGAAGCACCTTCCGAACTGCTCCGGTTGTCCCAGGATGCGCGAAACAGTGCCAAGGAACGGGGAGTCCGATCTACCCCTCCTCCCAAACCCGGATGGGTGAACCCCGGCCAGATCCTTCAATGGGTTGAGGACCGAAGTCCTCAGGATCCTGTCATTGATTATGAAAAACAACGAAGAGCCGCCAGGTTCGTCAGCCATGCGAGGATTCCGGGAAATCCTCTTCCTCCTTTTCATCGTGTCAAAGATCATATCGCTGCTTTTCGTAAAAAAGAGCCGGGAGCCGTTTCCCCGGAGCCCATTTCAAAACCCAGACCCCGAACTGCTGTAAAACCTCCCCAGACTGAAACTCCGAAGCAACCGCCACCAAAAACCGAGGAAGAAATCGAACCCGTTTTGATGATCGAACCCGAGGGTTTGGATGAAACCTTGCTGGAACCTTTGGAACTGGATGAGGAGGGGTCGGTTGAGGAAGAAGTCCAATTAGCGGTTCCAAAAGAATCTAAATCCGAAGAAACTCCGCAGGAAGCAAAATCCGACCTGAAGTCTGATGCTGAAAAGAGTGGCGACCCAGTTGAGGAAGAGGAGGAGTTAGAAGAAAAGCCCGTTAAGAAAAAAGCCCAACCGACAACAGCACAGTTACTCGATTTTGACGATGAGGAAGAAGAAGATTTTGATGATGAGGACGGACTCAGTGCAGAAGAAACCGACGAAACCGATGTTGTCTTCGGAACCGGTCCCATCACCCAGCCCTCGATGATCAAGTTCATGCACCAGTATCCAGACAGCGTACTCAAATTTCTTCTCAGAAGAAATCTCGACGGAAGGCCTCTTCCCGGAGAGTTTGAAAAAATCTACGATCAATGGCAGCAACGCGGCTTGATGCGTGGCCGTTTAAAAAGGCACTTACTGAAGATGATGGAATGGGAGGAAATTCCCGACACCCCGATTCATGAACTGGTGGGACAGATCCGTAACCGTATTCTTGATCTCAGACTGGAACAGGATTAGCCTTACCGGCAAGGAGCCTTGCCGTTGGAATCATCGTCAAACGTGTTCATCGCAGGTCAAACCGGTCCAGGATTTCATTGGTAAATTGAATGTAGCCCGTTGCTCCCACCGAGCGGAACCCTCCCTGAATCACATCTCCCCCGATAACGCTCATGTCCTGGATTCGGCTGCAGTGAGGGATGATGGTCTCAAAAACCGATTCTCCAAGTTTCTGGTAAATCTGTTTTCCGATGTAACGATGCGCGGGAGTGTTTTTGTCGTACATCGTCAACAGAATCCCCGCAAGCCTCAATGAAGGATTGATGCTTTTCTGGAGATCCCTGAATGCTCCGAGAAAGCGCTTGAGGGACTTCACCGCCAGTGCCTGACATTGAAGGGGAACGACGATCAGATTGGCGGCCAGCATCACGTTGATGCTCAAAACCCCGGTGGTGGCGGGTGAATCCAAAATGATGAAATCGTAATGATCCAGGGCATGCTCATCGATCCACTGACTAAGAAAATAGTAATCCCCGGCAACACGGTTGATTTCATGTTCCTCACGCAGTTCCCGGGCATTGGCAAGCACCAGGTCCAGGTTCTGACTACCGCTGGGTTGGCAAACATCTTCCAGCCTCGTCCCGGGAACGCAGAATAGTTCGTAGCTCCCGGCCCTGGATTGGCGTTCGACTCTTAGTGCCGATTGCACAGAACCCTGCGGATCGATATCCATCAGAAGCGTGCGATAGCCTCCCAGCGCCAGTCCTTTGGAAAGGTGGATGGCCGAGGTGGTCTTGCCCACCCCACCTTTTTGTGAATTCAAGGAAATGATGCGGGCGACTTTGCTGGGAGGCATCAAAGATTTGTCATTTTAAAGTTCCAACCTGACAGGCTTTTGCAAACCGTTTATTCCACCAGACCGCCCTGGGTCATTTTCGCCGGATCCAGGGCTTTTTTCAGTTCATCTTCCGGAAGATCACACATTTCCTTCGCGACTTCCAAAAGAGGCCGGTTTTCTGCAAAGGCGGTTTTGGCGATCTTTGCCGCCAGGTCATAACCGATCAAGGGGTTGAGGGTGGTCACCAGTATCGGGTTACGCCCGACCAGGGACTGGATGTGTTCTTCCCGGACAATGATCCTTGAGACCGAACGTTGAGCCAGGTTCCTAGATGCCGCAGCCAATAATCTGATCGATTCCAGCAGGCTATGGGCGACCATCGGCAACATCACATTCAGTTCAAAGTTTCCTGACAGACCGCCCACACTGATCGCAGAATCGTAACCAATCACCTGGGCGCAGACCATGGCCGTGGATTCCTCAATCACCGGATTCACTTTTCCGGGCATGATGGAAGAACCGGGCTGAAGCGCGGCCAGCTGGATTTCTCCCAACCCTGCATTCGGACCCGAATTCATCCAGCGCAGGTCATTGACGATTTTAAGCAGACCGACGGCAATCGTTTTCAATTGGCCGCTCATTTCCACAGGGGCATCCACGGTGGATTGTGCTTCAAAATGATTCTCTGCCTCGCGCATCGATTCTCCGCTCAGCTTGGATACCTCCTCCGCAAAAGCAGGAGGAAATTCGGGAGGGGTGTTGATTCCCGTTCCCACCGCCGTTCCACCCATCGGCAGTTCCCGCATCCGTTCCAATGAACTTTGAAGCCGCTCAATCCCGAGTTCCAACTGACGGGCATATCCCCCGAATTCCTGCTCCAGGGTCACCGGCATTGCATCCATCAGATGCGTCCTCCCGGTTTTGACCACATGGGCGTATTCAGCCCCTTTATCCTGGAATGCCTTGATCAACTCCTTCAGAGCCGGGATCAGATCCGCCTGAGTCTCCATCACCGCGGCAATACGGATCGCAGTAGGGAAGGTGTCGTTGGAGCTTTGACCACAATTGACATGGTCATTGGGATGAACCTTCAGGTTTCTATCCGCTGAAAGCTGACTCGCCCGATTGGCAATCACCTCGTTGGCGTTCATGTTGCTTGAGGTTCCTGAACCCGTCTGGTAGATGTCGATGGGGAAATGTTCATCAAGTTTTCCCTCGATCACTTCCTGGGCTGCAGACTGGATCAAGGCCGCCACTTCTTCAGGAATCGCTCCCGAAGTTCCATTGACCCTGGCTGCCGAGGACTTGATCATCCCGAGTGCCGCAATCAGCGGACGACGGATCGGGATTCCGCTCACCGGAAAATTGTCTACTGCGCGTTGGGTTTGCGCAGCATAAAGCGCATCTTTGGGAACTTTGACCTCTCCCATTGAATCTTTTTCTATTCTGAATTCATCTGTCATCGTATCTCCATCTGGTTCAATCGAATATTTCGGTTAACTATTTAAAACCCTGCGTCATGAAAATAAACAATTTAGGCCAGAATCCCTCCATCCACGACAAAGGCACCACCACTGACGTAAGAAGCCGCGGGTGACGCCAGGAAAAGGATCATTCCGGACATTTCATCGGGCTGGGCAACACGACCCAAAGGAATTTGCGGAATGACCCGCTTCATGTATTCTTGGTTTTCAGTCATTGCCGAGGCAAACTTGGTATCGGTCAGTCCCGGAAGCAATGCATTGACGCGGATTCCGTCAGGCCCCAGTTCCTTGGCCAGGGACTGGGTCATCGAGATCAATCCGGCCTTGGTGATCGAATACGCGCTCTGCCCGTGCATGGGGATGATGCCGTTGATCGAGGAAACATTGATGATGGATCCAGCGCCTTTTTGTTTCATCCTCTTTGCGGCCTGCTGACTCATAAAAAAAGGACCTTTCAGGTTGACCTCGAAGGTCTTGTCCCAGGCCGCTTCTTCCATTTCAACCGCTGGACCGAAGTAAGGGTTCGTTGCAGCATTGTTGACGAGAATATCAACCGATTCTCCTTCCCGGTCAAGCTCTTCAAAGAGGGAATTTATCTGAGAAAGATCTCCGTTATGACAGGGCCGTACCGTTGCCTCGAAACCTTCCTCATTTATTTCCTGGGCAATCCCATCCAGCCCCTCCCTTTTACGGCTGCTGAGGATGACACGGGCACCGAATCGAGCCAGGGTCTTCGCCGCCTCGGCGCCAATACCGCGGCTGGCTCCTGTGATCAATGCAAGCTTCCCTGACAGGTCGAATAGCTTTTCTGAATCCATTTTCGTTTCCTTGGGTAAACAATCCCGTAAATTAAGGTTCTCCAACAATAAGATCTTGATTGCTCCTGTGATTTAAAGCGATTGCAGGGTTATTTACAAGCAAGATACCAAACATGCCCAACCAACAATCGGTTTCCCGAGATCTTGATTGACTTGGATGAACCGTCGAAGGTTGCAATGGCTTTAAAGGGTATATTGGATTTTCATTGGAAGTCACTCCAAGGATAGCGTATGCTCAGAACCATATCTTCAAACAACCTTCAACGATGATGAAAATGACACGCTGGCTGTTGTTGATCCTTTTGACTTTGTTTCAGGATTCCTTCGTCAGATTGGGCACACTGCTCGGATTGGCCGCAGGTTACGGGAGTCTTCAGGTGATTGGAGGCGAACCCTGGATCAACATGAGTGCCTACGGATTCATCGGCTGGGGTGTAGGAGCCTACCTGGGCCATCATCGTTCGGGGAAAACACCTGAAAGCCGTCCGCCTAAACTCAAAGTCCATCAAGGCGGGCGTTGAGGCTTCAAACATACAACTGAAAATCAACTGAGTTGCCAATGGCAAAAATGGAACTCGAGGTGGGCCCCAGTCCAACAGGAGTGATGCTCGCCATAAAATCGGTGGAAGGTCGAATGCACCAGGTGATGGCCATCGAAGTCACCAATGATGAAGCACTGAAAATCGCCAACCTGATCATGAAACGGGTCGAGGATAACCGCCGATCTGAAAATCCTTCGGAATTGAACTGAGCAACCAAAACTTTCCGGGTTATTTTATGTTCAAACACAACAAAGCCGTTTGGGGCTGGGCTTTGTACGACTGGGGAAACTCCGCCTTTGCAACAACGGTCATGGCAGGGTTTTTCCCGATTTTCTTCAAGCAGTACTGGAGTTCAGGAGCTGATGTCAACATGAGCACCGCCCAGCTTGGTCTGGCAAACTCGGTGGCGAGTCTCTTGGTCGCCTTGATGGCTCCGGTTTTGGGAGCCATCGCCGACCGTGGATCCTACAAGAAGCGTTTCATGACCTTGTTCGCCTACCTCGGGGTGTTGATGACCGCCTGTCTTTTCCTGGTGGAGCAGGGAAACTGGCTGATGGCTGTGCTGGTCTATACCCTGGGAACCATCGGTTTTTCCGGAGCCAACGTCTTTTATGATTCTCTCCTGCCTTCCCTGTCCAATGAAGAAACAGTGGATTCCGTCTCCAGCCTGGGATACGCAATGGGCTACCTCGGAGGTGGGATCCTTTTTCTGCTGAATGTGGTGATGACCCTCAATCCCTCCTGGTTCGGTCTTGCCGATGCCGCAGAAGCCGTGCGCTGGTCCTTTCTCACCGTCGCACTCTGGTGGGGGTGCTTCACCCTCCTCACGCTTTTCTGGGTCCCGGAACCGCACCTCGCCAGGGATCATGTCAGGGGGAATTCCATCGCTGAAGGCCTGGCCCAACTCCGCCGTACCTTCAAGGAAATGCGACACCTGAAGACCCTGATGCTCTTCCTCTTTGCCTACTGGTTTTACATGGACGGGGTGGATACGATCGTCCGCATGGCCGTCGATTATGGGATGTCCATCGGCTTTGCATCCACCGACCTGATCACCGCGCTTTTACTGGTTCAGTTCGTGGGTTTTCCGGCCGCTCTGATATTCGGCAGACTGGGTGAAAAGTGGGGGGTGAAGCGTTCGATTTTCCTCGCAATCGGGATCTACATGCTGGCCACCATCGGGGGGATGCAGATGACCCAGAAATATGAGTTCTACCTGCTGGCAGCCGTCATCGGCCTGGTGCAGGGAGGGATTCAGGCCCTCAGCCGATCCTATTACTCACGACTCATTCCGCCGAATCAGGCGGCCGAGTATTATGGTTTCTTCAACATGCTGGGAAAATTTGCAGTCATCCTCGGACCGGTGCTGATGGGCGGAGTCGCCCTGCTGGCAAGGAACTGGCTGATGCCGGAAGCGCCTTCGGAAGCCGAAATCCAGATGGTCGGACAACTTGCCGCACGCTGGAGCATCGGTTCGATCCTGATCCTCTTCCTGATCGGAGGAATCCTGCTTTATTTCGTCGATGATGAAAAAGGGCGGGAAGAGGCGAGATACCTCGCTGAACATTAATTCCCGGACGAACCGGCCCCATCGCCGAAATCCGCGTTCAACGTCCTGCGGAACACTTTCTCGAACAGCTCTTTTTTGTGGTTGAGCGCCCACAGGGCGAGCATCGAGTCCGGGCTTTTACCGCTCAGGCATTCGAGGTTGAGCCAGACCTGATCCTTGTCGAATTCGATGCTGAGGTTTCCTGCGCGGGCCCGGTGTTCACGGTCCAATGCATCCCCGATCCGCAGAAGAGCGGTGAGGCGGGTGACCGTCGTCCGTTTCTCAGAATCGAGTCTTGAAAATTCCTTCTGCTTGACCGAAGGCATCCCCCCCGAATGATAGCGTGCAACCAGTGCGATCATCATCAGTTCGCTGTTGGTGACGCCGACCAGTTCCATGTTCCGGATCAGGTACATCGAATGTTTGGCATGATCCGAAGGCCGGATGAAACGGCCAATATCGTGTAACAAAGCCGCCACTTCCAGCAGCAGCCGATCCCTGGACTGGAGTTCATGGAGCTCAAACAGTTCATCGAAGAGCTGAAGCGAGAGTTCCCTTACGGTTTCCGCGTGCTGCATGTCGGCCATGTACTTTTCGGCATAATAGCGGGCAGAATGGATGACCTGTTCCCGGGTGTTCCAATCCGGTAGGTTCCCCTGCCGCTCCCGCATCTCATCCAGGATCCCGTCACGGAGTCCGACCGCGGGGATGACAAATCCTGAACAGCCTGTGAATTTGAGTAATTTTTCGAAAATCACCAGAGCCGGAAGAATCACATCGGCCCGGTCTTCTTCCATCTCAAGGTCCCTGATCCTCTCATTCAGGTTGAGTTTGATCACGCTGCGTTTGAATTTGGAAAATCTCTGTTTGTCCAGAATCATCCGCCCCTGGCTGAATCCCGGAGCGTCCCGGTCCGTTTTCCCGGAAAAGCGTCCAATCGCCGTTGCATTGCCTCCGGTGATCACCAGTGTTTCAACCCTGGGCTTGCCCAGCCTTTTTTTGAGAAAATCGATGAAATCCTCGACATAATATTCCGCCCAGTTGAGAAAGGCTTTTTCGCGTTCTGGATGGTAGGGAAACATTTTCAGCATCCTGACTGTGCCCATCCTGAAAGACTCGGCAAATTCGATTTCTCCGTCCTCAAGCAGGGTCACCTCGAGACTCCCGCCTCCAAGATCCGCGAGCATGACCCGTCCTTTCGACAGATCCATCACACGCTGCACGGCACGCTGTAAAAGCTGGGCTTCTTCCCCGCCGGAGATGGATTCAAGCTGGATCCCGGTTTCCATCTCAACCCTTTCGATCACCGTCTGCCGGTTTCCTGATTCCCTGAAGGCACTGGTGCAGTAGGCACAGATTTCTTTGCAGTTGTTCTGTTCCAGGGTTTTCTGGTAGACCTTGATCGTTGCCAGCAGTTGTTCGATCCGTTCCTCGGTGATGTATCCCATGCGGAACACGTCCTCACCAAGGCGAAGCGGGGTGCGGTTTTTCTCGAGTTCCTCGATCCGGTAATCTTCCGTCAGCCTGGCGCAGATCATCCGGATCGCATTCGAGCCGATGTCAATGGCACCGATGACGTTCTGATCAGGCATGAAACTTGGGAACCGCTTTAAAATTCTGTTGGCGTTTGAGGTAGGTTTCCCGGATCAGTTCCACATCTTCCAGGAAAAGGGGCAATTCATCGAGCGTCAGGGCCTGGGGACCATCTACCAGGGCTTCTGCCGGGTTCGGATGAAAATCGACAAGCACCATATTGGCCCCGGCGATCAAACCCTGTGCGGTGGCATGGAATATATCGGGAATCCCGTCGGAAGAAAGAGCCCTGGTTCCGACCGAATGGGAAGGATCGATGCAGACCGGCATCCTCGTCATGCGTTTGATCACCGGTACATGGGCGAAATCCACCATGTTCCGGTGCGGAGTGTTGAAAGAGGTTTTCATCCCGCGCAGACAGAAAATGACCCTGGTGTTGCCCTCGCTGGCCAGGTACTCGGCTGCATTCAGTGATTCGGTGAGAGAGATGCCGAAACCGCGTTTGAGCAGCACCGGGTAATCCTGCTGCCTCCCCAGGTTTTTCAGGAGTTCAAAATTCTGGATGTTCCGTGTGCCGACCTGGAGCATGACCCCGGTGGGACGACCGCAGTGTTCCAGGGTCTGGTCAATCTCCTCCAGTTGTTTTTCATGGGTCACTTCCATGGCAATCACCCGGATCCCATATTTTCCGGCAAGTTCGAAAACATAAGGCAGGCAATCCAACCCGTGTCCCTGAAACGAATACGGGTTGGTGCGGGGTTTGTAGGCCCCCATCCGCGTGCACTGTTGCCCGAACTGCTGCAGGCATTTCATCATGCCTTCCACGTTTCCCTTTCTGTCTACAGCGCACAGCCCGGCAAACAGATGGAAACTGTCCTGGTTGAACCGGACCCCGTTGTATTCAAAATCCAGCGAAGGACTTTCTGGCGCATGCTTTCCAAGAATCCGGAATTCATGGGAAATGCGGATCACCTTCTCCACCGCAGGCAGTGAAGCAATGTCCTCGATATTCAGTTTTTTTGTATCGCCGACCAGGTAGATCTCGGTCAGTTTCTGCTGCTCCCCCTGAACCACATGGGTCTGCAGTTGGATATCCTGCAGTTCTTCCAGAAACTGGAACGTCGTCCTGTAATCGTCAGAATTCTCATCCGTGTTGGGATGAAGGATGGCGAGCATTGGAAGTTAAGGACCCGGCGGGAAGGTTTGTCAATGAGAAAGGGTGATGTTTTCCTAAATATTTTATCCTTTCTCCGATCAGATGTGAAACGCTTTCATTCCGTCATCAGTAGACGGCAATGAGTCCTGTGTCAGTCTCTGATCTTGATCTACTGGGGATAGACCATCTGAATCACCTGCACAACCTGGCAGGCGGCAATGATGGCGATTCCCACCGGAACGATCGAATGCTTCAGTTTTGCAAATCCAACCAGGGTCACAATGGTGACCAGCAGGATGATGGCAATCATCATCGCGTTGGAATTGATGTATTCCATCAATATGCTTGGGTCAAAAGGGAGTTTGAAATCTTCAGCCATGGGATCTCCATAAAAAATTGGTTGATAAACCCATAGGCTTCAAAAAGCATTCCAGAGGCATTCAGGAGGCAAAGGATTTCCCCCTGAAGCTTTCCCGGGAGAAGCTTCTTGAGCTTTTACATGGAACCGTTAACTTGGTTCATATCTCAACTTCAGGCCAAGAAACGATGCTCAGCAGTTCAGAAATCGAAAGCTACCATCAGGACGGGTTCGTCATCCCGGATTTCCGTATCGACGAGGAGACCCTGGAACAGATCCGTTCGGACCACGAGCGGTTGCTGAAAAAGCATCCTGAATTTCTGAATTACTGTCCGAACGTGCTGGCCTACGATCTCAGTTTTTTGAACTACGCGCGGATTCCCGAGATCCTGGATCTGGTCGAGTCGGTCCTGGGTCCGGACTTCGCACTTTGGAACTCGAGTTTTTTTGCCAAACCTGCGGAAAAGGGCCAAGCTACGCCCTGGCATCAGGACGGTGAATATTGGCCTATCCGGCCGCTGGCCACCTGCACGGTCTGGATTGCAGTCGATGCTGCCAACACTGAAAATGGATGCCTGCAGGTGATCCGTGGATCCCACCGTTCCAAGAAACTGTTCCGTCACCAAACCAATCCTGACCCGGAACTGACCCTGAATCAGGAGTTGCTGAAGGAAGAGTTTGATGAATCGAATGCGGTCAGCATGGAACTGGAAGCAGGCATGATTTCATTGCACGATGTTTATCTTGTCCATGGTTCGGCAGTCAACCGGAGTTCCCGTTCCCGTCGTGGTCTGACCCTGCGTTTCATGCCCACCAGTTCGGTTTTTGACCGCGAATGGTCCAGCCGCATGGCCCGGGAAAAAGGGCTGGTCGATCATGCCGAGAGAACCCTGTTCCTGATGCGCGGCAAGGATCTCAGCGGGGAAAACGATTTCCGCCTGCGTTGGTGAGTTGATGGCGGAAGTCTTTGTTATCAACTCCGATCATTTCATCGTGCTTGAACCCCAGGCAAGCGGGGTGACGGGACACTACGTACGTTTGCATGCTCCGGAAAAACTGAGGGAAACGTTTCTGCATCAGTGGGTCGCCGCTTCAGAAAGCGCGGAAGAACTCGAGTTCCGGACCTGGACCGCCGTGGTTCAAAGCATCTACAACCAGAACTATCGACTGTTGACGGAAAAACCCGGAGACCGGGACAGGATCTATCATACCCTGAAAAGTTTTCCTGAAGAAATCCGGATTCGGATTGAAGACTACTGGTCACGACATGGAAGGCTTTCAAAACTCCTGATCTGAAACGCACATGCCTTCCCAAGATGCTCCATGACTGAACGAATTGCTTATTTCAACGGCAGCTATGTCCCGGAATCAGAAGTGCTGATCCCCTTCAGGGACCGTGGGTTTGTGCTGGGAGACGCGGTGTTTGACACCGCCAGGACCTTCGGCGGAAAGATTTTCAAACTCGGGGAGCATATCGAACGCCTCTACCGTTCCCTCAAGGCCATCGACATCGATCCCGGGATGACCCCGCAGGAGATGCAGGAAATCAGTGAAGAGGTCGTCAGGCGTAACCTCTCTCATTTGGAAGAAGGCGACGACTACTGGATCTTCCAAAGGATCACCCGCGGGCAGAACGTGGTGGGAGGCGAACTCTGGCAAAGCAGTGGCCCCACCGTGATCGTCGAATGCACCCCGCTGCCGATCAAGACCCGGGCTAAGGTCTTCCATGAGGGAATCGACATGCACGTCCCTTCCATCCGCAGGATCCCCCCGGAATGCCTGAGCCCCAGCGTCAAAAGCCACAACTACCTGAACCTGGTGCTTGCCGACCTGGAGGTCCGGGACAAAGGCCCCAATGCCTGGGCCATTTTACTCGATACCCGGGGGTTTCTCTGCGAGGGGATCGGCTGCAACCTCTTTCTGGTACGGAACGGATGCCTGTTGACCCCACGGTCACAATACGTGCTCGCAGGGGTGAGCCGGCAGACCGTCATCGAGTTGGCAGAAAAACTCGGCATCCCGGTCATCGAGGACGATCTCCTGCCTTACGATGCCCTGAATGCCGACGAGGCATTCATCACTTCCACCAGTTTCTGTATCTGCCCCGCGCGATCCTTCAATGGTAAAGCGATCGGCGACTCACCCCTGCCGGGACCCATCACCTCAAAACTGCAGCAGGCCTTTGCCGAGGAGGTGGAATACGATTTTGTCGAACAGTATTTGAGACATCTTCCGGGGAAGTAAAACCAGGAAACGAGCCACCCTCTACCCTGTACTCCACTTCCAATATAAATCTTATGTTCTTGATTAAAAGAAATTCCCATGAAAATACACCAAAGGCGAGAAACAGCACTAGGCTGACCGAATCATATCGTTAAAATGACTACTGAGAGTAGAAAAGTCTATCACTAGAAAAACTCAAGGATTGATAATTGTAGGTCTGGTTGGAGAGAGCAGACCCGGGTGGATCGATACCAAGGAATGGTTAACGGGAAGCAGGTTTTGAAAAAGCGAAATCCGGTTAAAAATTGTCAGGAGGACGCATCAATAATGTTTCAGGTCAAGATTCTAAAACAAAGCCTTCAGGAGCTTTCGGTATGAACCAGTTCCAGGTGTTCCCGGCGGCGGACGAGTTCCAGCTTGATCTCGTGGATATCCTTGCGGATGATCTGACGCTGCATCTCGCTGGTAACGGTTTTCTCAAGGGTGGAAAGGTGGGCCTTGAGCAGTTTTTTCAGTAACGAAGTCCTTAGATCTTTCATGGTTTCTGAGGGCTGATAACCATCCTTCAATTCAAGTCATTATCAAAAGATATTCTAAGAACCTGCTACAATTTCCATACCAGGCCTTTTTGAAACAAAAACAGGAACCGCTCAAATCAAACCCAATAAATTTCCAAAGGCATGCATGAAAACCAAGAAAACACTGAATTTTAAAGTCCGGAGCCTCAGCGGGCAGGCAGACCTGCAATGCACAGTGGACCAGCTGATCATGGCAGGCTGGGTCGGACGCAACCGTGAGGCGCTTCAGGCCCACATCGACGAACTGGCGGAACTCGGCATTCCCGGACCGAAGAATGTCCCGGAATTTTACCCTCTTTCCGTGGACCGTCTTTCCCAGGGAACATCGATCCAGGTTTCCGGAAAGGATACCAGCGGGGAGGTCGAGTTCTTTCTGGTCCGGCAGGGAGCCGAAACCTACGTCGGTCTCGGTTCAGATCAAACGGACCGTGCTCTTGAAACAAACAGCATCACCCTTTCGAAGCAGATATGCGACAAGGTGCTTTGCTCCACCCTCTGGCCTTTCCAGGAAGTTCAAGCGCATTGGGATCGTTTGAGACTGCGGGCCTGGATCGAGGAGGAAGGCAAAGAAGTCCTCTACCAGGAGGGGCTACTCGGGGAAATGCTGGCTCCCGGGGAACTCTTCGAAAAACGTTTCGACGGTGAACTTCCGGAGGGGACGGTTTTGTTCGGCGGCACCATGTCGGTCATCGGCGGAGTCCGGCCTTCGGAGAAATTCCGGATGGAACTTCACGATCCCGAACTGCAGAGAAGCCTGGAACATGGATACCAAATCGAAATCCTCAACGTCCCGGGTTGATTGGGAATGAGGATCTGAACCTCTTTTCAGGATCAACACGGACTCCGATGAATGCTTCGGAAACCCTGCTCAGGGAAATTTTAAGGGAGATGCAGAAGCAAACCGAAATCCTGGAACGAATCGATCGCAATCTTCCCCAAACCGACGATCTTGATCCATCAGAGGCCGAGCGTAGGAAGAACTTTCGACAGGATCTCGATCAACTGCGGGAAACGCTCCAGAAACAGAAGCAGGAATTCCGGATTGAGAGCATCTCCACAAACGATCCTGATTCCTGAAGAGGTTTCAGCTTCTCCTGAAAAGCATCACCCAATTCAGTAGCATTTCATGTAGGCATCATAAAGTGCCTGCCCCTTGAAATCCTTGGAGAGGGTGATTTCGTGGCGTTTGTTGGTCAGGTAAGCATCGATGAACTCGTCAGGAAAATAGGCCAGCAACGTTTCATTTTCCATCAGGTTGCTCAGGCTTTTCTCGAGGGAATCCGGTAAGCGTTCCACTCCCGGCACCGTCAACCCCGAAAGCAGATCATCGGTGGAGTGCATCGGCGGGCAGGGCATCTGCCGGCTCAGTCCTTCGATTCCGGCATAGACCATGGAACTGAGCACCAGGTAAGGACTGGCACAGGCGTCCGCCGTACGCAGTTCGAAATGGATGTTGGGGCTTCCGGAACCAAGCCGGGTTATGCGGATCGCCGCCCGTCGGTCCATCATGCCAAGATTGTTGAAATAAGCCGTCCAGCGGGGAGGGCTGTAGCGTTCCGCGGAAATCAGGCTCGGTGAATTGAAGGCAGTCAGTGAAGGAAGATTGCCGAGGATGCCGGCCAGAAAAGCACCGGCAGGCACGCTGATCCGGGCACCGTCAATCGAGTTCCGTTCCCTGCCCTCCAGGTCCTGCAGGCTGAAATGAACATGTAAACCACTGCCGATGGTGACCGAACTGACGATCGGGGAAAAGGTCAGGTGCTCGTTCATCCTTGCCGCGCAATGCCGGCCAATCCCCTTGGCCAACTGCAGCTGGTCTGCAGCCTTCAGCGGATCCAGCTTGGGCAGACTCAATTCATACTGCCCCGGGCCGTTTTCCGGATGGAGGCTTTTGAATTCGATTCCTGCCGAATCCAGGCATTCCGCATAGGCCTTCAAAAAATCCGAGGCTTCACAGAAGGCTTCCAGGGAATTGGTATTGAGCTGGTCTTTCCGGCCGGTGAGGTAGAATTCCTGTTCCAGCCCGACTTCCAGTTGAAGCTGGAAACGGTCCTGTAAAAGACTCAATGCCGATTCCAGCTGGCTCCGCAGGCAGCATTCCCAGGGGAATCCGTCCATCCGCACGATTTTCCCGATCCACCAGTTCTGTTCGATCTCGAGTTTCTCATGGAAAAAGGAGACGGGCTCGTTTTCTGCGGGGATCAGCCGCAGTTCCCCGAGGGCGTCATTCTCCACCTTGGCCATTGGCCCGAAGCAGGTCAATGCCGCATTCGCGGGGATCCAGCCGAGACCTTCCTCCAGCAGCTTTTCCGAGCCCCGCACGGGAACCGACTTCCCTCGCATCCTGCCGGAAAGATCGGAAATCAGAAGCATCACCAGGGGATGACTCATGGAAGATTCCTCAGCATGCTAAGGTTTCCAGATTCAGGTTTTCGGGGACCGTTTCAATTTCCAACCACTCGTTTTTCATCAGAATTCTTTTTTTCAAACAATTCACCACATTGAGGATATAGAGGAATTGGAACACAAATTGAAGCAATTTCTTTAAAGGTTTTGTATCGAAGCTTGAATGATCAATGTTTTACGAATTTCTTTCAGACTTTCCCATCCATCAGCAGGGCATGTATTTCGCCCTGGGACTTTTATCGTTCTCGCTGATTCTTACAGGCTGGATTCTTTTCAGCTGTCGGATGCAGGAACAGGAACAGGGCTCGGATCGGGATCAGGAAGATTTCCATGACGAAGCCTCAATTGCGAAACAACTGGAGGAATCCCAGCGGATCGAACAGGAGGCCCGGGATTTTTACTCCAAACCTTCGACGATGCGCTACCAGCTTTCAGGAATGGAGCGTTTGCGGATTCTGCGCGGTCAGAATCATAACCCTGATGAAGATTCCGAGGACATGCCCATCAGCCCGCTTCAAGACCTGGAGGATTCATCAGAAGATGAAGCAAACGCCATCTGGAACCAGGCCGTCATTTCCAGTATTACCTTCCGTAAATCCCCCGAACAGGAAAGCTGAGTCTGCTTCCTGGAAAAGCGTATCTAATCAGATTTTTTTGGTAGATTAATAGCCCTTCCTGATTTTGCGAATTCCGTCTGTTTCAAATGTCAGGGAATTCAATTCTTGAAACTTTGAACTGCAGTCGCGATACGCCCGAAGGTCGTCAGCCAACAGAGTATGCCGAAACCCGTCGCCATTTCTGGAAACCATCCCGGGAAGAGGCAGATGAGGAACATGAAAAGGATCGTTTCCGTACCCTCCGTCAGTCCACCAAGATAGATAAAGGCCTTGGTTCCATGGGAATCAGATTGCATTTCCCTTTTGGAGGCCATGATCGCGTAGGCCAGAAAACTGGTTCCGGTTCCAACATAGGAAAAGATCAGAAATGATGCCGCCAGGGCATTTTGTTGCGGATCGGCCAGGGCAAATCCAAAAACCACCGCGGAATAAAAAATGAAATCGCAGCAGATATCCAAAAAACCGCCAAAATCGCTGATCCCGTCCCTGCGGGCGATGGCACCATCCAAGCCGTCGAGGAAACGGTTGAACAAAATCACGATCAACGCGAGAAGGTAGGCCTGATCCTGGAGTAAGGGCAAAACCAGCAGACCCACCAGGAATCCGATCACTGTAACCGCATTGGCCCTGAGCCACTTCGGGACCCAATCCAGCGCAAATTGGTTGAGGGTTGGCTGAATTTGTCTCACCATCCAGCTGTCAATCATGGCAACACTTGTCTTTGTGGTAATCTGTATTGATCCATTCGGGACAGTCGTGAAAAACTTAATAGGACGTTAAAGATTATACCCCTTTTTATCCGAAGGTTGACATCATTCAGATTAACTTGTACTCAAATAGGTTTCCAGAAATAGCCCTTCGTTGAGGGAAAATTCGCCAAGTTTGTCATGATTCTGCTCGATTCCATCCATCTCTACCCCTGTAAAGGCCTGGCAGGCATCTCCGTAAAGGAGACGAACATTGACGATTTCGGCCCGGAATACGACCGCCGCTGGATGCTGGTGGACGAAAACAACGAATTCCTGACCCAGCGTCAACTGCCCAAAATGGTGCTCATCCGTCCTGAGATTCAGGGAGAGATGCTTCGATTGAACGCACCCGAGCAAGCACCCCATGAAATCCCCCTGATGCCTCGATCAGGGACAGCAACGGAAGTCCGCATCTTCGGGGAGCAATGCGAAGCCTGGGAAGCTTCAGCGGATTCGGGAAACTGGTTCAGCCAGTTTCTGGGAAGCCCATGCCGGCCTGTCTTCATGCCGGATTCCAGCAGGAGAGACGTCGATCCTGATTTTGCAAAGAATTCCGCAAGGACTTCGTTTACCGATGGATTCCCCTTCCTGTTGATCGGCATCGCATCCTTGGAGGATCTCAACCAAAGACTTGAGGAACCGGTGGAGATGCGCCGTTTCCGCCCGAATCTTGTCATTTCCGGAAGTGAAGCTTTTGAAGAAGACCGAATGAAACGCATCCAAATCGGTGAAATTTCGTTTCAGGTGGCCAAGCCCTGCGGACGGTGCCGGGTCACCACCGTAGACCCGGATCGCGGGGAGTTTTCCGGGAAGGATCCTTTGAAAACCCTGGCAGGCTTCCGTCGCCAAAACGGCGAGGCCCTGTTCGGACAGAACCTGATTCATGAGCAGCAGGGAAGGATCCGGGTTGGAGATTCCCTCAAAATCCTCGAAAACTGAATTTCATGATCCGTTCATTTTTATTTCAAATTTATCCCTAAAAACAGAATGTCTCAGACGAACCCATTTGAAATCGATCTCGACCGCAGGCCTGCCAATTACCAGCCTCTCACTCCGCTTTCGTTATTGGAACGATCCGCCGGAATTTATCCGGACAAAACAGCAATCATCCATGGGAGCCAACGCATCACTTACAGGGATTTTTGGCAACGCAGCCTGCGTTTGGCTTCTGCATTGAACCGCAGGGGGATCGGCCGGGGAGACACCGTTTCGGTGATGGCGCCGAACACCCCGCAAATGCTCGAGGCCCATTTTGGAGTGCCGATGTCCGGCGCGGTGCTGAACTCCCTCAATATCCGGCTGGACGGACCGACCATCGGTCACATCCTGGAGCATGGCGAAGCCAAGATCCTCCTCACCGACACCGAGTTTGCCCCGGTCATCCGGGAAGCACTGGCGGTTTCCGGAAAGGATCTGCTGGTGATCGACATCGACGATCCTGAAGGAGACGGGGGAGAAAGGCTCGGAAGCCTCGACTATGAAGACTTTTTGAAAGAAGGAACTCCGGATTTTGAATGGATCATGCCTGAAGATGAATGGGACGCCATCAGTTTGAACTACACTTCAGGCACCACAGGAAATCCCAAGGGGGTCGTCTGCCATCACCGGGGAGCCTATCTTGCGGCAATGAGCAACCCGATGATGATCGGGCTCGGAAGCGACTCGGTCTACCTCTGGACCCTGCCGATGTTTCACTGCAACGGCTGGTGCTTCACCTGGGGCGTGCGTGCGATGGGTGCGACCCATGTCTGCTTGAGTAACTTCGATACGGCGAGGGTGTTCCGGCTCATCGAAGAACACGGAGTGACCCATCAATGCGGCGCCCCCATCATTCTCAACGCGATGGCCCATGCTCCGGAGGAAGTGAAACCAAGCTTCAAATCGAAAGTCGTGATCGCCACCGGCGGAGCAGCTCCTCCCAGCCCTGTGATCGCTGCCCTCGAACCAATGGGTTTTGAGGTGATTCACCTCTACGGCCTGACCGAGGTTTATGGACCAGCCACCATCTGTGCCTGGCAAAAATCCTGGGATGACCTCGATCTTGAAGGACGTGCCTCCAAGAAAGCACGCCAGGGAGTGGTTTATCCTTCCCTGAATGGAATGCGGATTGGTGATCCGGAAACCCTGGAAGCCGTTCCCGCGGATGGAGAAACCCTGGGAGAACTGATGCTGCGGGGAAACACCGTCATGAAGGGCTACCTCAAAAACCTGGAAGAAAGTGAAAAATCCCTCAAGGACGGATGGTACCGCACCGGCGATCTCGGGGTGATGCATCCTGACGGCTACATCGAAATCAAGGACCGATCCAAGGACATCATCATTTCAGGCGGAGAAAACATCTCCAGCCTGGAAATCGAAGAAACCCTCTATCGTCACCCCCAGATCCTCGAAGCTGCAGTGGTCGCACGACCTGACGAAAAATGGGGGGAAACCCCATGTGCCTTTGTCACCCTCAAGGACTCGAGCGTGGAAACCAATGCCGAGGAGATTATCCAGTTCTGCCGCGAACACATGGCGCATTATAAAACTCCAAAAACCGTGGTCTTCCTGGAACTTCCCAAAACCTCCACAGGGAAAATTCAGAAACATGTCCTCCGTGAAAAAGCACAGGCTCTGTAGTGACAAAATCCTCTTTCATAGATTGGATCAACTTATATAAGAATCTCCAGGAATCACCGTGTGAAATTGCTGTTGACCTTTGAAAGATGACTGATAAAGTCATCTTCATTATTTTTTTCTTGAAAACAAATAAACTTAAGGAGTTTTTATGAAAGCATTCGAACGTTTATGGATAGGGATTTTATCAATTTCCCTGTTGGCCTTTTCATTTCAAACAGCTTCTGCAGAACCGATCACAGTGGTTTCCTGGGGAGGATCTTATGGTAAAGCACAGGATCGTGCACTCTTCACGGACGCATCCAATCATTCGGGGATTGCCATCAACCGTGAATCGGGAGCCAGCATGACCAAAACTTGTCTTCAGGTTCAATCCGGCTCGGTTACCTGGGACCTTGTGGTCACTGGTTCTGGTGGAGCAGCCGCAGCCGCCGCAGACGGATGCCTTGAAAAAATTGATTACAGTGTCGTGGATGTCAGTGATTTTTATCCTGGATTGTATACGGATTACTGTGTGGGCTCCGACGTGTTTGCCACGGTAATGGCATGGAATACTGACAAATATGGAGAGCCTGGAAGTCCCGGTGCTCCGAGTTCCTGGGCCGATTTTTGGGATGTCAAAAAATTCCCCGGAACCCGGGCTTACCGTGCAAATAACGTCGATGGTGCATTGGAACCAGCCTTGATGGCAGACGGTGTTCCACCCGAAAAAGTCTATGAGGTGCTTGCAACCCCTGAAGGAAAGCGACGGGCAATCAACAAGATCCGTGAATTAAAGCCTCATATTGCTGTCTTTTGGGGCTCTGGAGCCCAGCAGGCCCAACTGATGAAGGATGCTGAAGTGGACATGTCCACGGGTTGGAATGGTCGATTCGATAATGCAAAAAAAGATGGTGCCAAAGTTGGGTATACTTTTAATCAGGCCCTGCTCGACTATGATTGCTTTGCAATGCCTAAAGGGGCACCCAACAAAGAAGTGGCCATGAGGTTTCTTGCCGAGGTTTCAAAACCTCAGTATCAGGCCAATTTACCTTTTTATATCACCTACGGTCCAACCAACCGTAAGGCTTATGAAATGACAAAGGCGCCAAAAGAATTGATCGAATCGTTGCCTTCTCACCCAAAGAATGTGCCTCTTATGCTGCCGGTCAGCTTGGATTGGTACGCCAAGCATAAGAATGAAGCTTTGGAACTCTACATGGAACTGATGAGCGAATAAGACACGCTTTTCCTGCAGGTGAGATCTTCTCCCTGCAGGAAGTTCCTTTTTCAAAGAAGCAGTCTCTTCATTTGACCAAGTGCCAGGTCCAACCACTGCCCTCCCGATAACCATCCGTGGGCTGACCAAAAAGTTTGGTTCCCTTCACGCCCTCGATTCGGTAGACCTGGATGTGAAAAGCGGGGAATTCCTGACCCTACTCGGTCCCTCCGGTTCAGGTAAAACCACGCTCCTGATGGCGATTGCAGGATTCAACCGTCCTGATTCAGGAAGTATCCTGTTCGGAGAGAAGGAAATGATCCTTGCTCCTCCCCACCTCAGGGAAGTCGGAATGGTTTTTCAGAACTATGCACTTTTTCCGCACATGTCCGTTGCTGAAAACGTTGCTTTTCCGCTTAAACTGCGAAAGATCGCCAAAGCTGAATGCGAACAAAGGGTGGAAGAAGCCCTGAATACAGTCCAGTTGTCCGAACTCGGCAACAGAAGAATTGATCAACTCTCGGGAGGACAAAGACAAAGGGTTGCCCTGGCTAGGGCATTCGTGTTCCAACCAAGAATCCTTTTGATGGATGAACCCCTCTCGGCTTTGGACAAAAAACTACGGGAGCAGATGCAGATTGAGTTGAAGCACCTGCATCGAAAACTTGGAGTGACCACCGTTTATGTGACCCATGATCAGCGTGAAGCCCTGACGATGTCGGACCGAATAGCCGTGATCAATCATGGACGGCTTCAACAGGTTGACACACCGGAAGTGATTTATAACCAGCCTGCAAATTCATTTGTCGCGGATTTTATCGGGGAATCGACCATGCTTCCTCTCAAAACCGAAGAAAACAACCAACTTTATTTTGATCATATCCTGGTTGACTCCGTTCCTGATCAAAAAAGTTCTCAAGATTGGATGCTTGTAGTACGTCCTGAACGCTTGTTTCCATTAAGCCAGGAATCCATTGATTCAGATCAACACCTCATTTTTAAAGGAAAAGTCATCGAATCGGTTTATCAGGGAGAGACGGCCTTTGCCCAGGTCTCGATCAGTGAGGATCATCAACTGACAGTCCGATTTGGAACCGATGCTTCTGCGAGAAAGTTTTTATTGGAGCCCGGAGATTCGATGGAACTCGGATTGAACCGCAAGGACATCATCCTCATTCCCAGATAATCATTTTCACCCCCCTTCAAGCAAACGGGAAATGCTGCTCCACGAAAAAGAACTCCGCCGTCAAACTTTTCTGGAACAGTGGAATCTGCTGAGTCTGTCATTGCCTTCCATTCTGGTCATCATCTTGATCATCATCGTTCCCGTAGGCTGGCTTTTTTATTTATCCTTTACTGGAAAAGGTGGAGATTTTTCACTGGCCAACTATGAAAAGATGATCACCTACAAATCCTATGCACGGGTATTTATGACCACCTTTCAGGTCAGCTTTCTGACCACTCTGGTCTGTATCCTGATGGGTTATCCTTTGGCCTATTTCATGGCTCAACTCTCGGATCGTATGGCTGCGGTCTGCATGCTTACGGTTCTTCTTCCTTTTTGGACATCGCTTCTGGTCAGAACTTATGCCTGGCTGGTCCTGTTACAAAAAAAGGGCATCCTCAATGATTTTGCAATCGAGATAGGGCTTTGGGAAACTCCGATCAAACTGGTCCACAACCTGACAGGGACCCTGATCGGGATGGCGCATATCATGTTGCCCTTTCTGGTATTACCGCTTTATGGAGCGATGAAGCGTATCGAGAAGGACATGACCCATGCTGCAGCCAACTTGGGCGCAACTCCGATCCAGGTATTCTGGAAAGTTTTCTTTCCACTCTCTCTTCCGGGTTTGGTCGCTGGTTCATTGATCGTCTTTGTACTTTGCCTTGGCTTTTATGTCACCCCTGCAGTGTTAGGAGGAGGAAGGGTGGTGATGGTGGCAACACAGATCACTGCAATTCTTGAAAATCAATTCAACTGGGGAGCCGCCAGTTCCTTGGGGGTGGTGCTTTTGGCTTCCACTTTGTTGATCCTGGTCCTGGCAGCAAGGTTTCTCAAACTTGACCAGGTCCTTTTCGGAAGACATTGAGATGAATTGGTGGAACCGACCTGCCACTGAAACCCAGATCACTCATGGGAAGCGGATTTGGCTCTACACTCTGGCAACAGTGATCATGCTGTTATTGATTGTGCCCACCCTGATAGTGATCCCCATGTCATTTTCAGACTCACAGTATCTCGAATTTCCTCCAAAAAATTGGTCCCTCCGATGGTATTTTGAATATTTTGAGACTTTGAAATGGATGAATGCCACAAAGACTTCATTTCTAATCGGTTTTCTGACCATGCTGGTAGCGACACCGTTGGGAACCATGGCAGCCTATGCACTTTATGTTTCCGGACATCCCGCAGCCAAGGCGATTTTTGTTTTACTGATCACTCCGATGATCGTACCGGTGATTCTGATTGCAATTGGTACCTTCTATGCCTTCGGGAGAATCGGGCTTAACAATACCATTGGAGGATTGGTCCTCGCACATACTGCCCTGGCAGCCCCTTTGGTGATGATCATCATCACGGCAGCTTTCCGGACCTATGATATGAACCAGGAACGGGTTGCAAGAAGTTTGGGAGCTTCCAGACTGAAGGCATTCATGGTGATCACTCTGCCCCAGATCCGTTTTTCAGTCATTACTTCTGCATTATTGGCATTTTTAACGTCGTTTGATGAAGTCATCATTTCGATTTTCATTTCCGGTGGAGTCAACGCCACATTGACCAAACACATGTTCAGTGCCCTGAGAGACTTTATCGACCCGACGATTGCGGCCATTTCAACAATCATGGTTCTTATCTCCACGACACTGTTGTTGGCGACTCAGTTTTTAGGAAGCAAATCCACGAAATGAATCCTAATCCCGTCTTTTCCAAAGATTACCAGAGCAAACCCTATTGGTGGGAGAGAACACCAAGGCCTTCTCTGGAACCCATTGAACTCCCCAAAGAAACCGAGGTCCTGGTGGTGGGTTCCGGTTATACCGGTTTGTGCACCTCCTTACAGACTTCACGAAACGGTTTGGAAACCCTGGTGTTGGATGCGGAAGACGCAGGATGGGGCGGGAGTTCGAGAAATGGGGGACAGATCAGCACCAGCCTGAAACCAGGATTTGATGTGCTCTCAGCAAAATTCGGAGCAGAGAAGGCACGTGCGATTTTGAAGGAAGGGATCCGCTCATTGGACTGGATCGGAGAATTCATCGAACAGGAAAAAATCGATTGTGATTTTCAACGAGTAGGACGTTTTTACGGAGCCCATACCCCAAGACAGTTCAGTTTACTGGAAAAGAAAATTGTCAACCAGCCCGAGGGACTCGAAGTTCCCATCGAACTCATACCCAGGGAGGAGCAGCATAGCGAAATCGGAACGGATTTTTACCATGGAGGCATCGTTCATCCCCACCATGCTTCTCTGGACCCTGCAAAATTTCATCAGGGATTGCTGGAAGCCGCTTTGAGTTCCGGCGTTTCCATCAAACCTCAGTGTGAGGTGCAGGAAATTCTTCAGGCCAAAGGACTTTTTCATGTCTCCACGAGCTCCGGAGTGGTCAAAGCCAAGAACGTGGTGATTGCCACCAGCGGATACAATCGCAAAACCCCTCCATGGTTCAAACGAAGGATCATCCCGATCGGAAGCTACATCATTGCCACAGAAGAGTTGGACCCGGCACTGGTGGATGAACTGATCCCGAAAAACCGCGTCATTACCGACACCAGAAAACTGGTGGTGTATTACAGGGCCTCACCAGACCGAAAACGGATCCTTTTCGGGGGACGTGTATCTCTCAATGAAACCGATCCCCAAAAAAGTGCCCCGGCCCTCCATCAGCAGTTGGTGACCATTTTTCCTCAGCTTGCCTCAACCCAAGTCAGTCATTCCTGGATGGGGTTCGTCGGTTATACTTTTGATGAAATGCCCCACTCCGGAGAAAAAGACGGGATATTTTATTCAATGGGTTATTGCGGTTCCGGGGTTTCCCTCTCGAGTTATTTCGGAACCAGACTCGGACAACGGATTGCCGGGTTGCCCGAAGGTGAAACCCCACTGACTTTGGTCCCGTTCCAGACAAGACCCTTCTATTCCGGGAATCCCTGGTTTCTGGCCCCTTCGATCCTGTTCTACCAGATGAAAGACCGTTACTTCAGTTGACAGTCGATTTCCTCATGCCCGACAAACCAGTAACGGCCATGGATGGCACCGGTCCAAATCCAGATTGCCAGCAAGGGATTTTCGAAGGTTAGCATGCGATGTCCTGCAGTTGGAGGATGATGAAAGATCGTGCCCTCTTCAGCCTGGTAGACGTCATCATCAATCTGCCATTCCGCCCGGCCACTCAAAACCAGATACCATTCCTCTGCATCATGGGCATGGGCAGGATAATCAATCCAAGGTGCTTGAAGAAAAAATCCAAGCCTTAAGGAATCATGAAGAAAAAAACCGTCTTGACCGATGATTTCAGTAAAGGAATATCCCTTTTTCATGAATTCCGGAACCCCCCTCGAAGCATCTTGCCAGGAGGCGTTTGCTGACAAATCGTTGACTAAGGATTTCAGGGAATGGGTTGATCCGTTCATGTCCTGGATGGACTGATCCAGTTCTTTTTTGAAATAAGGAGTTTTGGCTTCAAGTTGAGGATTCGGTGATAGAGGCTTAGTGATCATCTCTTGGAGCATCCCTGACAATCCGGGATGATCCACATTTTGGAAATGATGGTTTAATTCAATCAGGAATGTTTGAATCGGAAATTCTGCAGGGTTCATCATTTTACTCAATGTTCACATCTTGAAAATTGCTAAGAATCATCCATGAGTCCAAAATCAGGAAACCTTGAATTCACCGTGATCGGTTCCGGAATCATCGGCATATCCAGCGCATTGGCGCTTCAGAAAGAAGGTTTCAGGGTAACTGTCGTGGACCGGGAAAAACCCGGACAATCGTGTTCTTTTGGAAATGCAGGTGCCATTTCCCCCAGTTCTGCGCTTCCCAATTCTCTTCCGGGGATGATGTTCAAAGTGCCCGGCTGGCTTTTCCGCGAAGATGGTCCCTTGTTCATTCAGTGGCAGTACTTCCCCAAATTGATCCCATGGCTGATACGTTTCCTGAACAGTGCCAACTGGGACAAAGTGGACGAGACAACATCATCCCTCCTTGCTCTCCATGCAAGTTGTTTCCGCCTTTATCAGGATCTGGTCAAAGAAATTGGAGCCGAAGACCTGATTGTGGAATCACCGGTCATCCACCTCTATAAAAAAGAGGAAGATTTCAAGGGTGCCCTGAGCATATGGAAAATCCTCAAAGACAAAGGCATCGAATATGAGGAACTGGATGAACCTCTTGTCCGGGAAAACGAGCCCAACCTGTCATCCGATTATCAATTCGGGGTACTCTTCCGGAACTCGGGATTCAGTTCCAATCCCTTTCGCCTGGTGGAAAAAATGTCCGAACGTTTTCTGAGTGATGGAGGAGATTTCATTCATGAATCCGTACAAAACATCAAACCAGGAGAGCAGGAAAATATCACACTCAAACTGGAAAACCGGGAAATCCAGTCGGAACGGGTGTTGGTTGCCGCAGGAGCGTGGTCCCACCAGTTAGCCTCACAACTCGGAGTGAAGATCCCCTTGGAAACCGAACGTGGATATCATGTGACTTTGAATTCCAAGGAAGGAGGACCTCAAAATATTGTCATGGAAGCCGCACATAAATTCATGGCAACGCCAATGGAGATGGGAGTCCGTTTTGCCGGAACAGCAGAATTCGCAGGTCTCAAAACCCCTGCCAATCAGACACGTGCTGAAATCCTCCTCAAACTCGGGAAAAAGATGTATCCCCAACTTGAAGATGGAGAAAGCTCCGACTGGATGGGACACCGCCCGAGCCTTCCGGATTCGCGTCCAGTGATCGATTTTTGCCCTGGCAACAGTAAGATCATCTTTGCCTTTGGACATGGCCATCGTGGATTGATCGGTGCGCCAATGACTGCCCAGCTGGTGGCGGAGCTGGCATCTGGGAGGAAACCCTCCATCGATATTTCTGCATTCAACTCCACACGTTTTTGAAGAAAAAAACTTCATTCAAATTGAATGAAAAATTAGAGACGGTTAAACCTTCAAGGTTGAAACGGTTGCTCCATTCCATTGACCTTAGCCTCACATGCCAAAAACTTGTCTAGGAAGGTTCAAAACCATTGATCTGCTCTGGGTAATCTAAAGGGCCACAAGTCGATACGTCGGAATCCTAACCTGATCAAGATGGAGGAGTTGGATGCTTAGGGACAAGGACTTCAGATATGGTTGGTCTCACCTTATGTTAAAAATAACTATAGAAGACTGAATTATGGTGACTAAACTTTAAATCTTCTTAATTCTTCAAAACAAAAAAAGTAGGTTTATCTCTATCTTTGTCACAGATTTTAAATAACAACTATTCTAGATAAAAAAGGCATTGATTTAGTTCACCAGTACCTTGCTCCCTGTTTTTTCAGTTCTTTTTGAATTAATAGCGGATCCAAATCCAACAAGTTTTTGTTCAGCTTGACTGAAATTGCTGCAGCAATGCCTGCTCCTTGACCAGATACTGCGCAACAGGCCATGTTTCTCGTTGCAGCATGACTTATTCTATCACCACCCGTTGATCTTCCGGAAACCAGAAGATGCTTAATTTTCTTAGGGACTATGTTTCTGTAGGGTATCTGAAAGTATCTACCTGTGGTTGGTAAAATAAGAATCCCATACCCATCAATGAATTCTGGGAATATTCCTATCGAGTCATCAAATCTACCCTGATTTCTCACATCGCTTTCAGTCATATCGTATAAACATTCAACCTTTCTTGTATCTCTGATTCCAATAGACATTCCAAAATTTCTTAAACGGATGTCTTTGCAGCCAGGAGTATAATTGCGCAATGCTTCGATAGCTAACCTAACCTGTTTTCTGCCCTCAATTTCATAATCTGTGAGACTATCCGCGTCAGTTCCATCACATCCATCCAAATGGATAAGATTCATGTAGGTCAACTCACCAGAGTCATGTATCGCTCCCCACGTCCCTGCAATGGTATTTAAATGAGGTGGAATAAGTCCCTCCTTGATGGCTTTTTCAAAAGGTTTTTTCAGAAATGGCGAAAACATTTCATCTTCTTTTCCTGAAGTTTCAATATTCCATTCACCTCCTCCACTCCAATCACTATATGTTTGGGGGTCAGATTTGACTCCTTCAATAAACTTAGTTTTATTAACACCTGCTACATGAAACATCACGGATGCTGCCATCATCTCTTCGGTTGGAGTTTTATGGCAGAGGCCTCCTGCTCGAAAAGTGACGTCTGCATCTCCTGTTGCGTCAATCACTCTTTTCGCAAGAATTGCTTCTCTCCCTGATTTAGATTCTGTGATGATTCCCTTGATTGTATCTCCCTCCATCACTGGAGCTACAAAGGATCTATGAAGCATGGGATAAAGATTTGCTTCATCTGAAACCAATTGATCCGCTACAAGTTTGAAACCCTCTGAATCGATTTCGTGACTAAGAGATTGGCTTTCAGGAACGGCAGCCCCCATTTCAATTGCTTTTTCTTCAAATTCCCTACAGATGCCATCAGATTCCACTGTTTCTTCGTGTCGATACCAGTGCATACCCTCGACTCCAACAACTGTGAGGTTTCCCCCAAAGCATCCGAACCTTTCAACCAAAGTGACCTCTACACCTGCCCTTGCTGCTGAAAGGGCTGCTGGTAGTCCACCCGGACCCGAGCCAACAACAAGAACATCTGTTTCTTTGATAACCTCAATTTCTCTGGATGGTTCCAGAATCGTCTTATTCATAAAAGAAGATAAAAATTTGATTAATAAATTTTGTTAAGTAGTCTTAAAATAGTTCCCATAGATCCTCAGTCAATATAATAAAATACTAATCATATGGATTATGCCTCCCTTTAGGAATCACAAGGCCCTACCCCAATTTACATAAAATTTCGCGCAGCCAAAGGCGGAGTCGCAGAATCCATCATCCAAAAAATAACCCTCGCCCTCCGGGAGAGGGGGAACCGTCACAGACGTTGGGTGAGGGCCCTGGAATAGCACTTTCCCCCACCCTTCATCCGCCCTGATGGGCACCTTTTCTCCAGGGAGAAGGTTTTCCTTCGCTTTTTGATACAGTGGATTCTGCAACTCCGGGCAGGAACGCCCTTCGTGCAGAATGACATGCAGAAATCGATAAAAACAGATCCTCATGTATCAGTAACTGGATGGAAATTTTATGAATAGATGTTACTTCCTTAAGCAAATCCGCTAACCCCTTTGAAAAATGCTGTTGGAATTTTTCGATAACATTTCCCATACCCCCCTGTTTGTGAGAGGGGTTCAGGCAGG